>FWWL01003103.1_pt1 | contig 31538 bp, 23 predicted proteins | sample 2228331 | NCBI WGS metagenome assembly FWWL01 (sample SAMEA103939775, study PRJEB20133) | metagenome
CGCTCCTGATCAGACAGCAGGATGGCACGGGCGCGCGGGAAGCGCCGCGCGCTGATCTGAAGATGATTAGACACCTAAAGTTGGTATGAGACTGGCTCAACGGGCAAACCCAACGTACTGCTGCTGCTCGCCCCGAATCACGCGCGCGACCATCTGCGCCTGCAAGAGCGCAACCCGGCGTAATGTGGTCTGGCTGCCGTCGGCGAGTCGCGCGGTGGTCTGCATGACTGTTTCGTACCGATTGACTACCATGCGGCGAGCTTCAGCGGTGAGGTAGATCGCATTTGGCCGTTCGGGTCCGGCAGGGGCAAACTGATCACGACGAATCGCGTTCGTTGACACCAGCTCCAGCACCATCCGGTCAACCACCAGTGGGCGAAACTCTTCCATCAGGTCGAGCGCCAGCGATGGTCGGCCAGCTTCGATGGCGTGGAAGACACCGAGATATGGATCAAGACCGGTGAACTGCACCGCAGTCAGCACATCGTGCAACAAGAGGGTGTAGCCAAATGAGAGCAAAGCGTTGATCGGATCGGGCGGCGGATAGAAGGCGCGACCCTGAAAACTCCAGTTCTGTTGAAACATCGCGCGCCAGGCGCCGAAATAGGCTGCTGCCGCCGCGCCTTCAAACCCGCGCACTTCGTCTAGAGTGGTCGCGCCGGACAATTGACGGGCGGCTGCCTCGATCTGTGCGATCGCCTTGCCGGCTACAGTCCAGCCCGTGCTGGCCAGAACGGCGCGCTGGGCGGCCAGTTTGGCCGTGATCATCGCTCGCGCCAGCTCTAACGCCCAGCCTGGATCGACGACCAGTTGACTCTGGCGCAGGCGGAGCGCGCCAAACCGAGAGGGGCCGGCAGTGAGGGTCGCATAATGGCGGCTGCCGTGCTGATTGGTGAGCATGACTGGAATGCCGCGGCTGAGCAATTCGACGAGGAGCGCAGTAGACATCTGCACGCCGCGGCCCATCAAGACGATCTGATCGATCTTGCTGAGTGGGATCTCCTGCAAAATCGTGCCGTTACGGGTGATGATAATCTGGTTGTCGCGTTTGCGCACAATTGCGCCCTGTTCCTGCACGTAGAGCGTTGCCATAGCACACCTCGTATGCTTTCCTGTCATACCTTGCAACGTTTTGTTGCATCCTTATCGCCGTAATCCACAGACCAACACCTGGTTGTTTTTGTGACGCGCAGTGACGACACGACGAGTTGCATCCTTATCGCCGTAATCCACAGACCAACACCGCCGCTAGCGGGCGATGAACGTTGTGCGGTGAACGCCGATCACTCAGGCAACGCGCGGGTAAGCGCTCTCTGGACTGCTGAAGCTGGGCTTCAGCAATCCGTACCCGAACGAAGAGCCAGCGTCATCGCTATGCGCGCCCTGGCTGGTGACCGGTGTGGTCATTTCCCTGATTGCTCACGATCGGTCGATCGCTTGCCACGGCGCGCTAACCAGCCTTCCACCGCCTGAAGATCGTCGCTAGCGCTCGCCAGTCCCCGATTTGGGTTTATGCCAGCGTTCAACCTGGGCGCGTAACCGACGCTCAGCTTCGCGAAAATCGGTCATCCCACTGAACAGACTCGGTCCCTGTCGTGGGGCCAGCGCCTGACCGAGAAATTCGATCCCATCGGCATAGGGCACGATGCGGGTCTTTTCTGGATGCAATTGCAGACGCAAAGATGCCAGTTGGCGCTCGATCAAGGTCAGAGTGCGTTGGGCGGTAGCGCGATCGGGGCACATCACAACGAAATCATCGACAAAACGCACCATGCGCGCGCCATTGGCCATCATCGCGACATCAAATGGATGCAGGTAGATATTGGCCAGCAACGGCGAGATCGGGCCACCCTGCGGCGTTCCACGCTGGACGCGCATAGTCTGAACGCGGTGAGCCAGTTCACCTGCCGCGACCAGACCTGCGGCGAGCGCGCCGCCCAGCAGCAGGCGCTGCGGGCCGATCCGTCGCACCAGTGGGCCGAGGCGCTGGGCAAGCTCGAAGGCCGGTTGAGCCAGACTGAGCGCAGCGAAGAGGCCGGACGGCAGGCCGGGGCGCGGGAGCGCAACAGGAGTGCTGTAGTCGCCGCCGAATTCATGATCGATGGTATCGGTGGCCGGCGGCGTGGTAAGCGCCTCCTGCACCAGTTCGCCGCTGCGCTGGAGCGCCTGCATCAGCGGACTAACCGGCGCCTCATCGAGATCAGGCTCTTGCTGCAATGCGCCGGCGGCCAGCCACTGACTGATCAGATGGATGATTGCCGGTTCATCAATTCGCTGGCGCAGCAATCCCAGCAGGATGCCGTGATCGATTGTGTCGAAGAAGCTGGCAATGTCGCTATCAACGACCCATTCCAATCCCTGCGCCGCATAGCGCGCCACCTGTTCGAGCGCCTCCGGCACGCCCACTCCCAGTCGGCAACCGTATGAGCAATCAAGCAGTAACGGTTCAAACAGTGGCGTCAGCACCTGTTGCACCGCGCGCTGCGCAATCCGATCGCGGATCGCCAGAATCGCAATCGCGCGCGTGCCGCCGCTTGTTTTGGGGATCTGCACCCGACGCGGCGGCAACGGTCGGTAGCTGCCATCACGCAACTCATCGGCCAGACGAGCCATCTGCGCTGGCCAGTCGGACTCAAAATCGCGCAGCGTAACCCGATCCGGTCCGGCGCTGTGCGCGCGGCGGGTCAACTGGATGTTGGAACGAACTCGTCGCCAGGCTTTGGTGAGGTTATCAACCGTACAAACCTGATCGATCAGTGATGGACCATGATAACGAGGGAAGAGAGGCATTGTTATCCTCCGGTCGTGGGCTGGTGATGGAGTATGCTCCATCACCAGCGAAAACGCGCGTGTTAGCCGCCATCGATCGGTTCAACCACGCCAGTTGGCATCAAGCCGGGCAAGCTGGTCGGCCAGCAACTGCTCGTGACGCAGGCGCAATTCGTGCAAGATTCGCTCGTGATGTTCACGCCGTTCGGCAGCCGCCTGCGCGCGGAGCAGGCGTTGATCTTCCAGGCGCTGCTGCAACTCGACCAGCGCCAGTAGTTGTTCGCCACGGCGTTCTTCAACGCCCAGCGTCACTTCGCCGGCCAGCCGCTCCCCTTCTTGCTGAGCCGCCATCAGGCGCAGCGCCTGCTCGGTGCGATGCATCTCGAACTGCTGCTGCTGCAGGCGTTCCCACTCCTGCTGAAAGCGCGCCTGTTCGCTTTGCCAGATCTGCTCGTCGTGGGCGATCTCGGCGATTTGAGCGCGGATCTGGGCATTGATCAGTTCGAGTTGAGCCGCCAGCGTCGCCCGCTGCACTTCAGCCTCTTGCAGCAACAAACGTTCACGCGCTTCTGCCAGCCCAAGCTGCATCCTGAGCCGATGCTCGCGCTCGGCTTCGATCAGCTTCACTTCCAGTTCGTGCAATCGCGCCCGATGCTGCGCCTCGGCAATCCGTCGCTCTTCATCGATTTGCGCCGCCGCAATCGTGGCCGTCATTGCCGCCTCGGTGCGCCGCTCATCGCCCTGCCGCTCGAGCGTCTGCACGCTGATGATGTCAAATCCGCTTAATGCCGGATCGGCACGCAACCGTTCACCGACAAACGTCGCCACGCCATCGATGCCTTGATCACTGGTCAATTCGGTGTGGCTATGCTGTTCGATGAAGATCAGGGCCGCGGCCTGCGCTGCTGCCCGCACCGTTGCCAGCGGCTCGCGATGGCTGGCGATCTGCAAGGGGTCGCTCACTGCCAGTTCGATCGCCAGCCAGAGCCGCACTCGCCACTTGTCGGCGCTCCAGCCCTCAATCGGACCAACATGCATCTGGCGTCGCCGCGCATCGACCCACTGCACCATCACCACACCCGGAAGCAACCAGAGCAGGTGACTCCCGGCAGTATACGTTCGTTGCTCGCCGCCGGGCAGATAGACCACTGCCCATGTGCCGGGAGGCGCCACCACCTGGGTGACCAATCCCAACATGCGGGACGGCAGTTGCTGAGGCGCGGTTGCCAGACCGGTAGTGAAGCGCAATGGCGGCAACGCCTGCGCCATCGTCTCAGCCCGAACCTCGCCACTCACCATCGCCAACCCATCCTCGACCACCTCGTTCACGATCTCGCCCGCTACTGTTCTGGGGTTGTTGATTGTCATTGAACTCCTCCCCCTCACACATCCGAGCGCACAGGGCGCAACATCACCGCCGTTGCCAGCCGGCGCAGCAGGCTGCGCCGCCCGCCAAGCGCTTCCCAGGCCAGCGCATCGGCCAGCCGATTGAGATCGCGCGGAATGGTGACCAGCTCGATTGCATTGGGGGGGAACTGGGCCACCAGCGCCTGCGCCGTGTGGTAGAGCGAACGCATCGGCTCGGTGCGCACTGCTGCCAGACCACAGAGCTGATCCACCACCAGCCGGCTATCGGTCAGACACCGCACCGACCCGCCCTGAAAGTCGCGCAAGATCAGCCGCAGACCGGCAATCAACGCCTGATATTCCGCTTCATTGCTGGTGCGCGCCGGCGCTCGCCCACAATACCAGCGCAGCACCATCCCTTGCTCGTTGCGCACCAGCACCCCCAAACCGGCCATCCCCCGCGCCGGAAACCCCGGCGTGCCATCGACCTGCACGATCAACCGCTCACTCAGGTGATGATGGTGAAGATGATGGCGATGATGATCCCGGCGATCAGCAACAGAGTGCCGCTCAGGCACCCCCTGAGCAGGGCGCGTGGCGAGATGTTGATCCGACGCGGCTCGATCACCAGCGCTGCCATTGCGCAACCGATGCAGCAACATGCGCACGTAGCGAGACACCATACCATTGTCCTCCTCCTTACATTCCGCCCTCATTGCCAGTTGTGAACGCGCTCTGGCTTTCAGATGCCATTTCTGTTCACAAAAGTGAAACTTGTAGCGATAAATCCCGCCTTCTCCTGCCTGCGCAGCGAGGTCTGGCCGCTGTTGCCGCAACCACTGGCAACCGGTGTCAAACCTGGACATCGGTTCACTTCCGGGTTGCATGCGGTCACGGTCAGAGACTTGTGCCTGAGCGCAGCAAGAGCCAGCAACCATCGACCACCTCCTGTTCCTGCCCGGCCTGCCATTCATCGTTCGTCGCCTTCATGACGAGTATATCAGATGAGGTTTTCACAAATGTGCGAAGTTCCTGGAAAAAACAGGCGAATGTTGCCTCTTCTGAGCGCAGCAAGAGCCAGCAACCATTGACCACCTCCTGTTCCTGCCCGGCCTGCCATTCATTGTTCGTCGCCTTCATGACGAGTATATCAAATGAGGTTTTCACAAATGTGCGAAGTTCCTGGAAAAAACAGGCGAGTTTTATCTCATCGACGCCGAAGGGCGGACGGTGACACATGTTCACGGAAGCTCCTTTCCATCAGCCGCCAGGGGAAGCTGCGCGCCCGCCCGCGAACGCTCGGCTGCTGATGGCGCCACAGAGACGCGAAGAAACAGTAGCGCCTGGCTGCGCCGTGACAGCGTGTCGCCACCGTCGTTTGCCAGCGACGATGCCGTAGCTGCTCGCGCCAGCCGCTCGTGGGCAGGCTGCCCGCCGGTGGCCGGGAGCGATTAAGGATATGACGAGCAGGCATGCGCGATCCATCAGCGCAGCCTTTGTAAACGTTGGGTGTTGCTGGTTGCCATCCGCCATGCCTGACCTTCCCTGCAAAACTCGGCTGAGAAGATGGTATACTCGAAACAAGATCGGTTGAACGATGGGCATAGATTCGGTTGCAAACAGCCTGATTGCTCGCGCCGACACCCAATTGCGGAGTAGTTATGTCACTCTACCTTGTGACGGTAGCGCCGCGCGCTGCCTCCTCAGTACACACGCTCTATCTCCTGGCCGGCCCTGAGCTGACGCCGGCAGCCGTCAGGCAGGTCGTCGATCACCTGCTCCACGATCCGGTGGTGCAGCAGGCCCACTGGCAGCCGGTTGCCGATGATCAGACGCTGACCGATCCCTTTCTGCCCGCTTCCGCGCTGCTGGCGCTGGAAGTGGCTTACCGCCCTGGCGTGACTGACAGCGAAGGGGAGACGGTGGTTGAGGGCGCGCGCCGATTGGGGGTGCGCGGCGTTGAGCATGCGCGCTCGTTGCGTCGTTATCTGTTGCCGCCAGAGACCGATCCGGCGCAAGCCGCCGCCGAGCTGGCGATCGAGGTGGTTCAGACAACGCTTGCCTATCGCGCCGGCGAACAGGCTTCCGAACGCATTGCGTTCTATACGGCGCTGGTTGCCGACCCCGCGCCGGTGAAGCCGGTGGTGGCAATGGTGCCGCTGCGCGCTGCTGACGATGCTGAGTTGCTGGCGATCAGCCAGCGCGGCGTGCTGGCGCTCGATCTGGCCGAGATGCGCGCCATTCAGTCATACTATGCCGCGCAGGGGCGCGATCCGACCGATGGCGAGCTGGAGACGATTGCGCAAACCTGGAGTGAGCATTGCTCGCACAAGACCTTCAAGGCGTTGGTGCAGTATGAGCAGCCGCCAGAGCCGCTGACGGTCGATCCGGCGCTCTACCCGATGCTGGCCCGCCTCTCTGCCGGCAAAGTCGAGATCGACAGCCTGATCCGCACATTTCTGATGCGAGCGACCGAGCAGGCGCTGGCTGGCCGCAATGATGACTGGGTATTGAGCGCATTTGTCGATAATGCCGGCATTATTGCCTTTGGCCCCGATTATGAGGTGTCTTACAAGGTTGAGACGCATAATCATCCCAGCGCCCTGGAACCGTTCGGCGGCGCCAATACCGGCGTCGGCGGCGTCATTCGGGATGTGCTGGGCGTCTCTGCGCGTCCGATTGCCAATATCGATGTCTTGTGCTTTGGCATGCCTGATGCGCCGCCGCCGCCCGCCGGCGTGCTTCATCCGCGCCGGATCGCCAGCGGGGTGGTGGCCGGCATCCGCGATTATGGCAATAAGCTCGGCATTCCAACCGTCGCCGGCGGCGTGGTTTTCGATCCCGGCTATACCGCCAATCCGCTCGTCTACTGTGGAACGGTTGGCCTGGCTCCGCGCGGCCTCCATCCGCGCCGCGTCCAGCCCGGCGACATCATTGTCGTGATGGGCGGGCGCACTGGCCGCGATGGTATCCATGGCGCCACGTTTTCGAGCATCGAGTTGACGCACACCACTGCCAGCGAAGTGGGCAGCGCAGTGCAGATTGGCGATCCGATTACCGAGAAGAAGATGCTCGATGTGCTGTTGCAGGCGCGCGATGCCCATCTCTACTCGGCGATTACCGACTGCGGCGCTGGCGGGTTGTCGTCGGCGGTGGGTGAAATGGGCGCCGAAACCGGAGCCGAGGTGCATCTTGAGCGAGTGCCGTGCAAGTATGCCGGCCTGCAACCATGGGAGATCTGGCTGTCAGAGGCGCAGGAGCGTATGGTGCTGGCTGTGCCGCCTGACCGGCTGATCGCGCTATTGACCCTTTGTAAAGCTGAGGATGTCGAAGCCACCCCGATCGGTCGCTTCACCGACGATCGGCGTCTGCGCGTCTTCTACCGTGATCTGGCCGTGGTTGATCTTGAGATGGCGTTTTTGCACGAGGGACGCCCGCAGCGGACACTGACCGCGCGCTGGACGCCGTCGCCCGCGCTGACCCAGACGCCGCGCCTTGATGGCGTGGATCCGGAGGCTGCGTTGCGCGCTCTGCTGGCCCATCCCTCGATTGCCTCAAAAGAGCGGATCATTCGCACCTATGACCACGAGGTTGGCGGGCGCACCGTCATCAAGCCGCTGGTGGGCGCAGCGCTGGCCGGGCCGTCTGATGCGGCAGTCATTCAGCCGCTCCCGACGGTTGCCGATGGGCTGGCGCTTGGGTTTGGCATTTGTCCCCGCTACGGTCTGCGCGATCCCTACTGGATGGGACTGGCTGCAATCGATGAGGCGCTGCGCAATGTCGTCGCGGTTGGCGGCGATCCCGATCGCACCGTCCTCCTCGACAATTTCTGCTGGGGCGATCCGAAACAGCCGGATCGCATGGCAGGACTGGTGCGAGCGGCAGCCGCCTGTTACGACGGCGCCGTCGCGTTTGGCGCCCCCTTCATTAGCGGCAAAGACTCGCTCAACAACGAGTACCGTGACGCGAACGGGCAGCGGGTGGCGATTCCGCCGACGCTGCTTATTTCGGCGCTGGCCCACGTGCCTGACATTGGCCAATGCGTCACCATGGATCTCAAGCAGCCCGGCAACCTGATCTACCTGCTCGGCGCAACCCGACCGGCCTTTGCCGGCAGTCATCTGGCGGCAGTGGGAATGATTGCCGATGCCGGCGAGTTGCCGCAGGTCGATCTGGCCCTGGCGCGGGCCACGTTCCGCGCGCTGCATCGCGCGATCCGCGCCGGCCTGGTGCGCGCCTGCCACGATCTGAGCGAAGGCGGACTGGCGGTGGCGGCAGCGGAAATGGCGATTGCCGGCGAGCTGGGCATGCATCTCGCGCTGGACGGCATTCAGCTCGATCCGATCACGCTGCTCTTCAGCGAGACGCCGAGCCGTTTCCTGCTCGAAGTTGCTCCAGAGCACGCGCCTGCGCTTGAAGCGGCGCTTGCCGGGCTGCCCCTGTTGCGACTGGGCGACGTTTGCGCGACCCCCAATCTGCGGATCACCGCTGGCGCTCAGACGCTGATCGATCTGCCGGTTGCCGATCTACGCGCCATCTGGCAGCACAGTCTCGACAGTATCAGTGTGAAGGATGATGAATGATGGAAGCTCAGAGCTGGATGGATCAGGCAGCCTTCGCTGCTGAAATCGAGCAGCGCCTGCGCGCTGCGCCAGAGATCGATCTGCTTGGGCGCGAAGGAATGATCGTGCAGGCGCGCGCCGGTCAACGCCGTCTGCGGGTTGACCTGACCGCTTTCTATCGCGCTTACCAGCAGGCGCCCGAACATTTCGAGCTGGTCTATCACACGCTCGTGCGCACATTGCGCGAGTCGACGCCGACGCGTGACGCTGCCACCTTTGCTGAAGTTGCCGGTCAGGTTATGCCGATGTTGAAGCCGATCACGCTGCTCAACGCGGTCTTTGAACAGAAACTGCCGATGCTGGCGTACCGGCCCTTTCTGGCAGACCTGATCATCGCTTACGTGATTGATGAACCGCAGCGCGTGGCCTACATCAACGAACAGCATCTCGAACGGTGGGGTGTCGGCGAGCATCACCTGCACGAACAGGCGCTGGCCAATCTGGCTGCGCGCACCCAACAGCGGGCGCAGTTTCTGATCACCGGCGAAGGGCCGCAGCGCCTGATCATTGCCAATACCCAGGACGGATATGACGCGACTCGCTTGCTCTTGCCCGATCTGCTGGCGAGCTGGCAACCCCACTTCCCAGGGAATATGGTGATCGGGATTCCTAACCGCGATTTCCTGATTGCGTTCAGTGATGCCGATGAGAGTATTCTGACCAGCGTCGCGCATCAGATTCAGTTTGATGCCGCTCAGCGTGAATATGGCTTGACCGATCAGCTCTTCACACTGGAAGATGGCATGGTGAAGGAGTATCGCTGGGAGTAACGCTGGGCCTGCCCCGCGCTTCTTCCGCTGCGGCAGCGCCGGCGAGGCGGGAGCTGCGGAACCGCATGTGCAGTTCATGGCAGCAAGGAGGGGAACATCTGCTCGCGATAATCATTGCAACGTTGCTCTACGGCGCAGCGGTATGGCTCTGGTGGCAACAACGCGCGCCAATCTACCTGTTTGCGCTGGCGGGCGGTCAACTGAGCGCCCTGCTTACCCCCTTCTGGCGCCTGATCTACAGCCTGCAAAGCGTGCCTGCGCCCGGCTCGGTGCTGGCCGCGCTGACCACGCCATTCGACCCGATCCGATCGCTCGGCGCAGCCTGGCCGGAAACGCTGCCTGCGCTGATCGTCCTGGTCGTGACAATGATGCGCTGGTGGACACCCAACACCTTGAGCGGATGGTTTACCTACCTGGTCTTTGTGAGTGTCCAGTTGCTCTTCAGTCTGCTTGGTCTGCGCGAACCGGCCCCGCCGACGTTGTTGGGCGCCCTCCCGTTTGGGCTGAGCGCCGAGCTGCTGGCCGCGCTGATGAGCGCAACGATTACCTACGGATTGTGCTATGTCTTGATCACGGTGCAGCGCTACTCGTGGCCCAGCATGGCCGCAGCCGTCATACCCATGCCGCTGCTGCTCGGCGGCTTTGTGTACGGCGTCATCGGCGCGCCGCTGCTGATCGGGCGACTGCCGGCGCTGAGCGCCCAGGCCGGTGACTGGCCAGCGCAGCTTGGGCTGCTGTTAAGCGTCGCTCTGCTCGGCTGGGCCGTTGCCATCATCAGCGCTGGCCTCAACCGATTGTATCGTTGACGATGGATACCACACGCCTGACTCCTGAGCTGCTTCTGGCCGGTTATCGGCAGGGTATCTTCCCGATGGCCGATGAACACGGCGAGATCGGCTGGTATGAACCGCGCTGGCGCGCGATCATCCCGCTCGATGAGCGATTTCACGTTCCGCGGCGGCTGGCCCGGACGGTGCGATCCGGCGTCTTCACTGTCACCTTCGACCGGGCTTTCAGCGAGGTGATCACAGCCTGCGCCGAACCGGCGCCGGGGCGCGAAACGACCTGGATCTCAGCCGAGATCATTCGCGCCTACTGCGAACTGCACCAGCTTGGTTACGCGCACAGCGTCGAATGCTGGCGCGATGGCGAGCTGGCGGGCGGTCTCTACGGCGTTGCGCTTGGCGGCCTCTTTGCTGGCGAAAGCATGTTTCACCGCGTCCGTGACGCCAGCAAAGTCGCGCTGGTGCATCTCGTCCATCATCTGCGCCAGAACGGTTTTGTGCTGCTCGACTCGCAGTTTATCGCGGGGCCGCACATGTTGCAGTTCGGCACGATCGAGATTCCGCGCGCCGAATATCACCGCTTGCTGCGCGTGGCGCTGATGGTCAAGACCACCTGGCAGCCGCCGGCTACGCCGCCGCCGGTGTGATAATGGCAACATCTAACGTGGGTATGATCCGGATGACGGCGACGCGGCCATTGCCTGCGCGCCCTCACTCCCGACCCCTCTCCCGCTGGGAGATATGGATCGGGGCAACGCAGCGCGGCCATCGCCTGCGCGCCCTCACCCCCGACCCCTCTCCCGCTGGGAGATATGGATCGGGGCAACGCAGCGCGGCCATCGCCTGCGCGCCCTCACCCCCGACCCCTCTCCCGCTGGGAGAGGGGAGCAGAAGCGGGCGCTGAGGAGCGCTTCCCGCTGACGCAGGGGATTGCTTTGGGCGCTGACGTGCCCGCGCAATGACGTGTTGGGGCGCCAGAGCGAAAGAAGCGACCATTGCCTGCGCCGACAGCACAAACGGGTGATGCCTGAGCAACTCCTCGGCTATTTCTGCTTCCGTTTCCGATCACGGCGCGCTTCGCGGCGGCTGGTTGTCGCCACTGGCCGCGGGGTAGCCGGCGCGGCGGCAGTCGGAGTCTGGCGCGGCGGCGCCGGGCGCGCGCGCGACGTTCGCATCAGTTCCGGCAGAACGTTGCGCATATAGTAAAACACATACCCGCCGATCGCCAGCTCAATCGCCAGTTGAATATAAAACCAAAAGCGCTGGTTGAAGGGCGACACATTGAGCATGCGGGCAACACCCAGCGCAACCCCAAAACCGCCGACAATCATCAATGCAATTCCCAACTGACGGAAAAACGTTGCCCGCACCACATTGCGCTCGGTATGCAGCCAGATAAAGTAGGCGCCGCTCGCGACCAGCACAATCTGGACAATGAAAAATGTCCATGCATACGAGCCAAATTCAGGACTAATTGTGATGAAATAGTCGAAGAATCCCATACCAACAAACCTCTCCATTGTGGTCGCAGAGCGTCTGTCTCGCCAGATTTCGGCGGCGATTATAGCAGCGCCCCGATTGCTCGTCAACCGGCAGCAAGACAGGCCTGATCCACTGCCTGCCGGCAACGGCAGCAGGCGTTCACCAGAGCGATGATGCCCATTTGTGAGCGCTTGAGCCGGATTGCACACCGTTCGCGCAGCGAAGTTCACGCTTTTTCGCTAGACATATACAGCAAAAATATGTATAATGTGCAACACGTGGAGCAAACTTGTGAGGGAGTACACTATGCCCTACCGCATTCGCCGCCGGGCCCATGATCTGATCTGGGTTGTGCTGGAGGATCATCTTCACTTGGCTGAAGCGGAACGGTATTATCACGACATGTGGCGACTACTCGATCAGTGTCCACGTCCTACTGATCTGCTCGTGGATGGGCGGCGGATTTCGGGCGCGGACTGGGGCGCGCGCCAGCGCACCGAAGCGATCACGCGCCATAAGCATTTAGGTCGGATCGCGTTCGTGGTTTCAGAGCAGCATTTATTGTTTTTTGCTCCATTAGTGCGCTTTGTCAGTGGAATCGGCCTGTTTGGCACAGAGCAAGAAGCGTTGCGTTTTCTTGGCACAGTGATGGAATATGGCGATTAGTAAGTTTAGTTACGCAAAAACTGTTCAAAACCTGTGCATAAATGCACAGGTTTTGTTCGTTTTCTGTTCAGGTTGTTTTTTATGAGATTATCTTGCATACTATCATCAGGATAGATGCAACTTAAGGAGCAATGGTGCTATGAGCCAGCCAGTTGAATTTGCAATGGTTCTCGGCCTGCAACGCTACAGTCAGGATTTTTTCCGGCGGGCCGAAGCCGAAGTGCGCAAAGAGGTTCCCGGCTTTCGCCTGCACGTCTTCGAGGATGGCGATGTCACCGCGCGACCGGCTGAGGTTGAAGCGGCAATTGCTCGTTGCCAGTGCCTGTTCCTCTCACTCATCACCTTGAATGAGATCGCAGAAACGCTCATACCGATGATCGAACGCCACGACCCGCCCGTGGTCTTCGCCTTCGAGAGTTTGCCCGAAGTGATGCGGCTCAACAAGGTCGGTTCGTACAACCTGAAGGGCGGCAAGGGCATGCCCAAGCCGGTGCAGAATGTTGCCCGCCTCCTGGTCGGTGGCCGTGAAGAAGACGCCCTGTACGGTTATGTCAAACTTCAGAAGATCACCTCGAAACTGATCAATTTCCTGCCGGGCAAACGGTTGAACGACTTCCGCAACTGGACGAATGTCAACAACTACTGGAACCATCGCAGCATTGCTAACGCCGCAAACATGTTCAAGCTGGTGATGCGCGAGTACAGCGGCATGAGCCAGTTGCGCGTCGATCCCGTTGTCGAGATGCCCAACATGGGCTTCGCGCACCCTGATGCGCCGCGACTCTTTGCCAGCCCTGCCGAGTACGAGCGCTGGGAGAAGGAGCGCAATCGCGCGCGCAAGGGTATGCCGGCGCCGCTCGGCACGGTTGCGGTGCTCTCGTTCCGCGCCCACATCCTGTCAGGCGCTGATTACCATGGGAAAATCGTGCATGCGCTCGAGGCAGCAGGGCTACGGGTGTTGCCGATCTTTGTGATGGGCATCGAGAGCCACATCGTGGTGCGCGAGTGGCTAAGCCACATGAAAGTCGATCTGATCATCAATACGATGGGCTTTCCGCTGGTGGGCGGCCCGGCTGGTTCGACGAAAGCCGGTCTGACCACTGATGTCGCGCGCGAGCTGCTCAGCAAGCTCGATACGCCATACATCGTTGCCCAGCCGCTGTTTGTGCAGGATGAGGACGACTGGCGCGAGCGCGGTGTGGGGCCGTTGCAGAGCACGTTCCTCTTCAGTCTGCCTGAGATGGATGGCGCAGTTGCGCCGGTAGTGCTCGGCGGAATGCGCGGCAGCACCATTACCACCGTTCCCGACCGTCTCGAGCGGCTGGCCCGCCTGGCACGCAGCTTCGTTCGCCTGCGCAAGAAGGCCAATCGCGAGAAGAAGGTTGCAATCATCGTCTACAACTATCCACCCGGACAGGGCAAGGTGGCGACCGCCGCGCTGCTCGACGTGCCGGCCAGTTTGATTGCCGTGCTCGACCGCCTGGCCGCCGAAGGCTACAACGTCGGTCGCTACCCGCGTGATCCGGCGACCTTTGCCCGCTGTCTTGAAGGATTGGTCAGCGACCAGCCGCTGCCGCCTGGGCACCCGCCGATCGTGATGAGTGTGAGCGCCAGTCTGCAAGATTTCTACCGCTGGCTGCGGCCCACCGATCAGGAGCGGATCAATGCCCGCTGGGGCGCGTTCCCCGGCGATATTGCCCCCCTCGGACGCGATCGGGTGCGTCTGGCCGGCGCTCAGCTCGGCAATATCTTCATCGGTGTGCAGCCGGCGATTGGAATGCCCGGCGATCCGATGCGGCTCCTGTTCGACAAGGAAAACACGCCGCATCATCAATACGCGCTCTTCTATCGCTATCTGACCGAGGGTTTTGGCGCTGACGCCATCATCCACATGGGCATGCACGGCACCGCTGAGTGGATGCCCGGCCTGCAACTGGGCGTGAGCGAACGCTGCTGGCCGGATGTGCTGCTGGGTGACGTGCCCAATTTCTACATCTACCCGATCAACAACCCGGCAGAAGCCAACATTGCCAAGCGACGCGGCTACAGCACGATTATTGGCCATGCCATTCCGCCATATAGCCGCGCTGGCCTGTACCGCGAGTTGCAGGCCCTCCAGGATTTGCTGGCCGAGTACCGCGAGCGCCCGCAAGCGGTGGCCGATGATGATCAAAGCCCTGAAGCGATTGCCATCATGCAGAAGATCGCACTGCTCAATCTCGACAATGAGCTGGCGCGGCAGCCCGCCGAGCCGTTTAGCCGCTTTGCATCGCGGGCGTATGCCTATCTGCGCGATCTGGCAGCGACAATGATCACCGACCGGCTGCACGTACTTGGCAGCGCACCCCCGGTCGAAGAACAGCTCACGCTGATCGTGGAAACGCTCAAGGTGCCACGGGGCGAGTTGCCTAGTCTGGCCGATCTGCTGCTTGCCGCGCGCCAGGCCGGTCTCCGCTACGGCGAACTGCTGGCCCAGGCGCGGCAGGGTGATGCTGCCGCCCTGGCCCTGCGCGATGAGATCGATGCGCGCTGCGCCGAGCTGGTGCAACAGGCGGTGTTTGGCCATCTGTCGCCCGAACAGGCGGCTCGCCAGTTTGGCCTGCCAGCCGGGCACGAGTTGACCGGCCTGATCCAGCACGGGCGCGCATTGCTGGCTGCATTGCGCGATAACACGCAAGAGATTGATTATCTGATGCGCGGTCTGGCCGGTCGCTACATTCCGGCTGCGCCCGGCGGCGACATCATTCGCGATGGCGTGAGCGTGCTGCCAACCGGTCGCAATATCCATAGTCTCGATCCGTTCCGCATCCCGACCGACAGCGCCTACGAGCGCGGCTGGCGGATCGCCGAGACCTTGATCGCAACCCATCGCGCCGAAACCGGCCAGTACCCTGAGACGATTGCGCAGGTGCTCTGGGGCCTCGATGCGATCAAGACGAAGGGCGAGTCGATCGGCATCGTGTTGGGACTGATCGGCGCGCGACCGGTGAAAGACGGCCAGGGTAAGGTGGGACGCTACGCGCTCATCCCGCTTGCCGAGCTGGGCCGCCCGCGCATCGATGTGCTGATGACTGCTTCCGGTATCTTCCGTGACATCTTCGCCGGCACGATGGATATGCTCGACCGTCTGGTGCGCGAGGCCGCCGAGGCTGACGAGCCGATTGAGCTGAACTTCATCCGCAAGCACGTGCAGGAGATGATGGCTGCCGGTCAGACCTTTGATCAGGCCACCGCGCGTATCTTTACCCAGGCCGCCGGCACCTACGGCACCGATGTCGATGAAGCGATTGAAGGCAGCGCATGGGAGAAGCGCGAAGAACTGGAAGAGTTGTTTATCAAGCGTAACGCCTACGCCTTCGGCGGTCGGCAACAGGGGCAGGCTCAGCCCGCCGTCTTGCGATCACTGCTCAGCACCGTCAGCCGGGTCGCGCAGGAGATCGACAGCGTCGAGTACGGTCTGACCGATATGCAGCACTACTACGGCTATTCGGGCGCTCTGAAAGCCGCCGCCGAGCGCGCCACCGGCAAGCGTGTGCCGCTCAACTTCGTCGAGAGCTTCACCGCTGAAACGAAGCTGCAAACCCTCGAACAAACCCTGCGGGTCGAATACCGCACCAAGTTCCTCAACCCGAAGTGGTACGAGGGGATGCTGCGTCACGGCCATAACGGCGCTGCCGAAATTGCCAGCCGCTTTACCTACATGTTGGGCTGGAGCGCCACCACCGATGCGGTCGATCACTGGGTCTACGACGAAGCAGCGAAGACCTTCGTGCTCGATGATGCCATGCGATCGCGGATCGAGGCGCTCAATCCGGCGGCGGCCCGCAACATGGTGGGACGATTGCTCGAAGCGCACTCGCGCGGCATGTGGCAAACCGACGATGAAACGCTCGAACGCCTCCGCGAATTGCACGCGGATCTGGAAGATCGGCTGGAAGGGATTGTGAACGAGTAGCGCCGGCGGGCGTGTCGTTGATCCCGGAGCGATAGCGCAGCGCAGCGTCGCTCCGGGATGATTGTTGTCAGGCGATCGGGTGAGGTGACACCACAGAGGCGCGAAGATCACAGAGGGTCTCGTTCTCTCCTGAATCCATCCGCCTCTGCGGCAAACCGACAGCGCAGCGCGCGACCGAGGAGCGCCGGCGCGCATGTCGTTAATCCCGGAGCGGTGGTGCAGCGCGGCGCACTCCCGCACCTTGTCATTGCGCGCAGCGCGGCGTGGCCATCTCCCGCTATAGCGCAGGGAACACCCTCACCGTCATTCATCACGGCGACGTGGCCCGCGCTTGCGCAGGCGAGAGGATTCACCTCCCGCGCTCGCGAACGATTGCCGGAGGCGCTGACGCGCTACGACAGGGGGTGTCTGTCACCGCAGGGATAGCGGCAGGCGCGGCCTGCCCCCTCATGTCATGGCGAGCCGCGCAGCGCGGCGTGGCAATCTCCCGCTTCGACGACCGGATCTCGCTCATTGCTCGCGACCGGCTCTTGACAGCTCGCCGAAAAAGTTGTATCTTCCAAATAGTTTGAAACATCAAACTATTTGGAAGGTTAAACCATGTACCACGAACTTGATCCACCCTTTACTCCTGAGCGTGTTGCCGAGCTATTCAATCTTGTCCACAGCGAGCTGATGGGGCAGAGCATGGAGACACTGCTCCAGTTTCTCCAGCGCGCCAATCTCTCGATGCCGCGGCTGGTCTCGCTCATGTACATTCATCGTCGCCACACTTCGACCATCTCATCATTGAGCGAGCATCTCAATCTGAGTCTGGGCACGACCAGCCAGATGATTGAACAACTGGTGCAGGATGGCTTTGTTGAACGGTATGAAGCGCCGCATGATCGGCGCCAGAAGCTGGTCTCGCTGACCGCAGCCGGCGCTGCCGTGGTAGCCGAAGCGCGTCAGATTCGGCTGCAAGAAGCCAGCCGTCATCTGCAACAGCTCCCCCCTGAGCTGCTGCAACAGCTCGGCGCAGCCCTGAGCGCAGCATGCCAGGAGTGGGGATTGACGCAAGAGGTCTGACAACGCCAGTCTGTCAGTGTTGTCGATGGATTCAGGATTCGTTAGCGAACACATGAGGATATGCACCCCGTATGGCCACCACAACGTCACCAACCGTTACGACCACCGTTCGGATTGATTATGCCGCCACGCTCGACCAGCGCAGCAAAGTGTTGATTCTGGTTGGCGTGCTGCTCGGTTTGTTTCTCTCGGCGCTCGACCAGACCATTGTCTCAACCGCGCTGCCCCGCATCGTCGCCGATCTCCAGGGCATCGACCTGATCGGTTGGGTTTCGACCAGCTATCTGCTCGCTTCGACCGCGATGGTGCCAATCTACGGCAAGCTCTCGGACATCTACGGGCGCAAATACGTGTTGCTCTTCGGCATCGTTGTTTTTCTGCTCGGCTCACTGCTCTGCGGCCTGGCCGGCGATATGACGCAACTGGTCTTCTTCCGCGGCCTCCAGGGCTTCGGCGCGGCAGCGCTCACCTCGACCGCCTTTGCCATTCCGGCTGATCTGTTCGCGCCTGCCGAACGCGCTCGCTACATGGGGTTGTTCGGCGCCGTGTTCGGCCTGTCCAGCGTGGTTGGCCCCTTCATCGGCGGTCTGCTCACCGACACGCTGAGCTGGCACTGGGTCTTCTTCGTCAATCTGCCGCTAGGCGTGGTCGCTATGGGATTCATTATCGCTAAACTCCCTCGCCTGCACAGTGGGCTAAAACCGGCCATCGATTACGTCGGCGCGGCTACGCTGCTGTTGACGGTTATTCCCTTCCTGCTCGCGCTCACCCTCGATAAAAGCGAGTATAGCTGGACTTCGCCGCTCATCTTGAGCATGTTCACCGTGAGCGCAGTCGGGCTGGCGCTGTTTCTGGCAATCGAACGCCGCGCCGAGTCGCCGATCCTGCCGCTCCATCTCTTCCGTATTCGCACCTTTACCCTCACCGCGTTGATCGGCGTGACCGTCGGCGCCACGCTCTTTGCCGCTATCTTCTTTCTCTCGCTCTATCTGGTGAACGTGCTCGGCGTGAGCGCCACCGCCGCCGGGACAACCCTCATTCCGCTCACCCTCAGTCTGGTGGTGGGAGCAATGGTTTCGTCACAGATTGTGCAACGCACCGGACGTTACAAGTGGGTCATCATTGGCGGGATGGCGATCATCGTCGCCTCGCTCTGGTGGCTGACCACGCTGACCCCTGAGACCTCGATCTGGATGGTGCGGCTGCGCATGATCGCGCTGGGGCTGGGATTGGGGCCATCGATGCCCATCTTAAATCTGGCGATGCAAAACGCCGTGCCGCGCGCCGATCTGGGCGCAGCGACGGCCAGCCGCCAATTCTTCCAGCAGATCGGGCAGGTGGTGGGATCGGCAGTCTTTGGCGCGCTGCTGACCAGTGTGTTGACCACTACCCTGAGCGCCAATCTGGCCCCGATTCAGGCGCAGTTGCCGCCTGCGCTGGCGACGCGCTTCGACAGCAGCGCGTTGCGCAACGGTATGGCCGCAGGCGGGGAAGGGGTGAATGACGCGATGGTTCATCCGGCAGATCGGATCGAACAGGCTATCGCTGAGCAGTTCACCGTTCAGCGCGATCTGATCACGCGCGCGCTGCGTGATGCCGATCCAGCGGCGATTGCCGCCCTCCAGGCCGACCCGCAACTGCCCGAACAGCAAAAAGCCATGCTGACGATGATCGACACGATGCCGGCAGCGATGCGCGAGCAGGCGTTGAATCAGGTGTTGAATCGGCTTGACGAAGCTGAGCGCGCGGCGCGCAGCGAGGGGCGCGCGCTCGGCGAGCAGATTGGCGCAGCGCTCAAAGATGCCTTCACCACCAGCGTCACAACTATCTACTGGTATGCGATCTGGCTGGCGGTGATCGGGCTGGCGCTGGCGCTCTTCATCCCCGAATTGCCGCTGCAACGCAGTTACGGACACGACCTACCCCCTGCGCTTGAATAACAATCCGACGACAAGAGGCTTGCGCAGCGCCAGGAGCCGCGCGCTCCTGGCGCTGCGGCGATCCACACCGGCAGTGATGGCGGCGTGAAACCCGGCAGAAACTCCGCTGGCCCTATCTGTCCGGCAGCGCGCAACGGTGACAGGTCATGCAGCGTCGCTCCAGGAATGATTGTTGTTAGGCGACCGGACGAGGTGACACCACAGAGGCACGAAGATCACAGAGGTTATACCAACTTTAGATAGATGGTCACGTATCGGGCAGCCACACAAACCCTCCTCTGCCCCGAACAATCAGGTTAAAGGGCGGACAGAAAACATGTGCGCCAGCCTCGTTTTGCCTCATCGGAACGGCACAGGCTTGGGGTTGGGTTCCCCCGCTCCCGCGCGCGGGAGCGGGGGAAAGGGGGTGAGGGCGTCTAAGGCGTCCCCAAGCCATGGAATGCCGTGCCGATCATGCGTTCTGTCCGCCCTTGAAACAATCAGTTAGGGGCGATGCGAGTATCGATTGCCTGGACATAGCTTATTGTAGACCTAAAGTTGGTATTATACCAGCGACGATGCGCCTCCCGTTGGCGGCAATAGCTCAGGCTGTGCTGCGCCGAAACAGCGCCTGCGGAGCGGTCGCCTAGCGACCTCTGGCAGGTTGATCGATGGCCTCGATTCGCGGTATTTCCTGTGAGTGCGATAATTGCGCCTGAAACCTCTGTTCAGACTTGTGCCATCAGGTATAATAGAAAAAACTGTACTCTATACGACACAGAGAGGAATCAATGGTGGCGACTCCGCGCTCTCGTCGTGGCCGTGGCCGCAAACGCAGCTCAGCGCTGACGGTGCAGCGCCGGTTATGGCTGGCCAGTCGGCTGGTCTACGGCCCAGCAACGCCGGCAACCCTGATTGCCGATGCCCGGCAAGCGTTCGACGCGAATATCTACCCGCCCAACGCGCTGGTGGCGTTGCGACACGATTTCAATGCGTTGCGCACCGAATTTCGCTGTTCGATCGAGCGCCAGGCCGATGGCTGCTACGCCATGATCGACGCAGGTCGGCTGACGCTGCTCAATCTGCCCGACGAAGAGCTGGAGGCATTTGCCTTTCTGATCGGCATGTTCAGCGAGGGAAGCTGGCCGAACGCCCCGCAGATGCGCGCGCTGTTCGATCGTATCATCATGCTGTTGCCGCACGAGCGGCGCCTCTCGCTTGATCGCCAGCGCTCGCTGGAAGTCGAGGCGCCCTACAGCAGCGCTGCCATCAATCCGGCGCTGCTCAGCCGCCTGCAACGCAACCTGCGGCGCCATGCCCTCCGCTTCCAGTACCGCTCAACGTTCAGCGCCGAACCAGAACTGCATCGGGTTGCGCCGGTCCGCCTTTTCGTGCGTGACGGCCACACCTATCTCGAAGCCTATTGTTTTCACTCGCCGCATCGAGCGACCATCGGACGCTACATTTCGTATCGCGTTGATCGGATCATCGCCGAATCGCTGCACGTCGAGCGCCGCCTGCTCCCGCCCGAATTGCCGCCGCGTCCGCGCTGGCACATTCGTTATCGGCTCTCGCCGCAGATAGCCCGCAACCGCGACATTGCCATCTGGTTCCCCCAGAGCGAGGTGACCTATCACGCCGACGGCAGCGCAGAGGTGAGCGCCGTCACGACCGATCTCTGGCAGGCCGAACAGATTCTGCTGCGGTATCGGGAACATTGCCGGGTGCTCGAACCGCCGGAGCTGATCGAGATGCTGCGCAAGACCACCGAGCGCATGTGGCGCATGTACGAGCAATAGCTACCGGGCGCCCGGCAGCCTCCAGGAACGTTAGCGCCAGCAGAATCCCGCCCAGAAGATCGCAATGATGATCGCGCTGATCACAGTGAGCGCAGTGATGAACCGGCGTGGCGGCACAACCAGCAATGAATCGGCGCGCAGCGCATCGGTGAGTTCCGCTTCTACCTCTGACAGAGTCACGTCACGATGGGCAGGCAAGGGCTGTTGCAGGCGCATGACGTATTCCGCAACCGTATCAGGCAACTCGGCTAGCGGCAGCAATTCCTCCAGAATCATGCCCAGCGCAAAGAGATCGGCCCGTTCGTCCACTGCTACACCGTGCAATTGTTCAGGCGGCGTATAGCCGGGCCGCCCAACCCCAACCAGTTCCGGGATCGACTGATTGCGGTAACGGCTTAAGCCGAAGTCGATGAATGACACCTCTGCGCGCGGGCTAACGATGATATTCTGCGGATGCAGATCACCGTGAACGATTCCGCACCGATGCAGCCGGCGCAACACCCGACAGAGATTGATCGCGATGCGCAGATAGTCGCGCGGGCGACCAGCAGCGAGAATGCTTGCCAGTGTCTCACCGGGAATGTAGCGCTGCGCGTAATAGTACCCTGCCTGATCACGCCCCATCGTGATGAAGATGGGAAAGGGGAAGAATGGTTGCGAGCGACGCTGATTCGTCAAGAGCGTCACCGGGATATCGCTGGGAAGCGATTGGACAATCTTGATCTCACGCAGAAAGGCGCGAGCTGCGCTGCGGGCTGGCAAACCACGCGGGGTTGGAGCGAGACGTTTGATGACGACTGCCTGATGATCGATCGTGTCATAGGCCAGATCAACGATACTGTGCGCCGTGCGCGCTAACCGTCGCGTGATCAAAAATCTGCCCCCAACCACCTGTGGATTGTTCATCACGGTCCCTCCAGTGCTGCGCACAAATCACGAAACGGCGTGAGATGCGCAAATGTCACCACCTGACCACCAATGGAGAGTTCGAGCGTCCCACTGTTCGTCAATCCGAGCAAGTCACGTCGCAGATCGTAGTTGCTGATGTGAATGCGATCGAGGATCCGCCTGTTGCCCATCTCTTCAATGATGATGTGCCGCGGTGTAATGAAGAGGGCAAACTGGATGTGCGTGACCACCCTGATTGCGCCGCTCAGGAGACATCCGCTGGCAGCAAGGGCAAGACCAATCGCAACGGGGGTAAACTGAGACTGAAATGCCCGGTAGGCCAGGGCGAGGAATAGACCGTAGAGGAAGGAGAGAACAATCAACCCGGGCAGTAAGCCAATCAGATGACGACGGAATGGTTGCGAGGTGAATGAATGAGGCACGGTTGCCATAGAGCGTCCTCCTTCGCCAAAATGGCACATATTGAGCGTCGTCATTTTAGGTGCAGGCTACTGCCGAAGAAATACCATCAGAAAACCTCCTTGTTTTACTGATTTTAAATATTTGAATTCGCTTCGGCTTACTATCAGTATACGCAGGTAATGGTTGGCTTGTCGAGCAGAAATGACTCTGATTGAAACTGGATATGATCGTCAAATGGATCATACCAACGTTAGGTGTCCAATCATCAGATCAGCGCGCGGCGCTTCCCGCGCGCCCGTGCCATCCTTCTGGCTGGTCAGGAGCGTGTGGCGTCGTCCCGATCCATGTCAGTGCGAGGGCGCGTCAGCGCCCGCAGCAATCCCCTCGTCAGCGGGAGTCGTGCCGCAGCGCCCGCTGCTGCTCTCCCCTCTCCCGCTGGGAGAGGGGACGGGGGTGAGGGTCTCCCCGCTCCCGCTGGGAGCGGGGCGGGAGTGAGGGCGAGCAGGAGATGGCCACACCGCCGCCATCCCGGTCCTCCTAACGTTCGGCGCGCGATCGGTGCTGCCCCAGCAACCGCTCTGCGGAGCGCTCCTGCCGCATCCTGCGCACTGCGGCAGCGTTGACGTGGCTGCCCGATACGTGACAATCTATCTAACGTCGGTATCATAGGGGGTAGAATGCCGGAGAATGCGGACGCGCCAGCGCCCGCCGCAATCTTCTGCGTCAGCGGGAGGGTGGCCGCGCGCGTGATCCCCCGCGCCTGCGCCGGAGCACACAGACGCGCCAGCGCCCACAGCCATCCCCCGCTTCCGCAAGAGGCGTGCCGTGAGCGCTCTGTGTGTTGCCATGAGGTGGAGCGTGGCGTGCCGCGCTTATTCCTGCTGACTGTCAGACGGAAAACTGCTATTGCGGGATAACCAGCCGATATCATACGCCCGCGCAACGGCCTGGGCGCGATTCTTCGCATCCAGTTTCTGAAAGATCGATTGGATATCGCGCTTCACCACCCCGATTCCCCACGGGATGCGTTCAGTGATCTCCTGATCGGTTAACCCTTGCGCAATCAACGACAGCACCTGTCGTTCGCGATCGGTTAGCGGCGGATATTCAACCTGTCGCCGGTGCGCTGACCGCGCCTGCTCGATGGTCTGTCGCAAGAGCTTCTCGAGACTGTCAAAATCGTTGAGCAACTCCTTCGGCGCCGCCACATCAGCGCCATTCCTGCGCGCCGGTTCAACCAGCTCGGTGTAGGCTGTCATCGCCAGGATCGCAACTGTCGGCGCCTGCCGTCGAATCTGGCGGATAGCGTTGAGTCCGGCATCGTGATGACTCTGGGCGCTTAAGGCGCTCTCGCCCACTCCCCTCCAGCAAACATCGATCAGGATGATGTCAGGTTTCAATGCGCAGGCCAGCCGAATCGCCTCGGCAGCGTCACGGGCTTCACCGACAATCCGAACGCAGGAAAGCTCTTCCAGCATCTCGCGCAGCCCTACCCGGAAGGGCACAATGTCATCGGCTATCACGATCCGTAAAATGTCAGTCATACGCTACTCCTGTCGCGTCGAACCGGTCACCCGCACCACCACGCCGCCGCCATCCCGCGGCTCGATAGCAGCCTGAGCGCCAATTGCGTTTGCGCGCTGTTTAATACTTTTGAGACCATACGACTCGTCGCAAATCGCGCTGCGATCGAACCCTTTGCCGTTGTCCTCGATTTCCAGCGCAAACGTGTCTTGAGTAGCGCGAACGGTAATCCAGATCGCGCCATCAGATCGTTCCGCCAGCCCAGCGTGTTTGGCGATATTGGTAAGCGCCTCCTGACAGATGCGGAAAAGTTGATAGGCTTTATCGGGCAGCAGATCGAGGCGCTCCGGGATGTCCGGATCGATCATCACATGCTGACCAATCCATTCCCGAATAAGGTCAATGTAGTTCTTCAGCGATTCCCCGAAGGGTTGTTCAAGACCGGTCTTACCTCGCAAGTCCTCCTGGATATTGCGCAGATCGTGGTAGATCGTTTGCGCCGCTCTGTTAATCTCATTCAGTTTGGTCTTGATCATCTCCAGCGACACCTCGCGTTCGAGTTGCCTGATCAGCGTGCGAGAACGAAGGATGATGGCGCCTTGCAAAAAGTTGCGCAGATCGTGAACTTCAATACCTAATTGGTAGCGCACCTGCTGGCGAATCGTTACCACATCCAGCCCAAACGCCAGTTGCTGGCCGAAGAGCGCCGACAGCTCAATCGCCGTTTCGGGAAAATCCTCACTATCACGATGGCAACTGTTTTCAAGCAGCACGACGCCGATCATGCTCTGATGCTGAAAACTGATCGGACACGCCAGCAATGATCGTCCACGACCGGTCGGCAGGTAAGATAAGTTATCGCCCGCTAGACCAAATCGCTCGTAGAACGCCGTCAGATCCTCGCCGGTCAGATGCAGACATCCATCAATGCTGGCAATATATCCCGCCAGTTCTACGTAGGGCGACTCTCCGATGAGCTGCTCATACTCATTGAGTGAGGAGACCGCCGCTTCAATCTGCTCTGACCGCGGGTTCCAGATAAAGATCGCGCAGTGTTCACAATCAAACAACCGCTCACCCAACTGAACATACGAACGCAGTAGCCTGGACATATCCGTGATGCCGATGAGCTGGACACTGTGCTTAAGCAGATCGGCCAGCTTCATGCGCTGATCTTGAAGCGCCTGTACCAGCCGCGCGTGTTCGATCGCCGAAGCAGCGGCATTTGTAATCAGCGTGCTGATCACGCCATCGCCGGCGCGATAGAAGTTCGGGGTGTAGCTGTCGAGGGCGATCATCCCGATCGTTTTACCGCGGTAGACGAGCGGCGTATACAGGATGCTATTAATCCGCGATGTATGATAGCGATCGGCTTCGCGCTGGAAGTGGGGATATTCTTTCAGCGCATCAGCGACAATCAGCGGCTCGCTCTGCTGCATCACCCGGTAGTTGGGCAATCGCTCATCCCGCGTATCGAATGAGAGCGCGCGCACCGCTTCGGGATCGGTGAAGCCATCACAGGCTACGATTTGCAGGTGATCTCCGTAGAGGAGTTGTATCGAAGCGCTGTCGTAGCCGATCAGCTCGCGTAAGGCAGCAAAGACGTTTTGGTAGACTGCCTCTAACCCATTGCCGATCGGTTCACTGATCCTCTGAATATGCTCGCGCAGTCGTTCGGCCTGTTGTTCGCGCCAAAAGCTCGCGGCAGCCAGTTCGGCGTGTGTCGCCAGCGCCTTGAACCGTTCTTGTTCGTCGGGGGTAAAGATGCGAGGGTGGGGATAATCGAGGGTCAGGATGCCGGTCAGACCGAGATGTCCCGCCAGAGGCGCAACGATCATCGCGCCGATGGGCACCTCGCGCGGAATGAAATCGGGATCGCGACCGGTATCTTCAACGAACTGGATCCGATTTTCCCGCAATGCCCGTCCACTAATGCCTTCAATCGCTCCAGGGGGCGACTCGCGATCGAAACCGCGGCGGTGGCGGGCCGCAATAAACCGCAAGCGCTGGCTGGGGCGATCGAACTGACGGATTTCACACTTGCTCGCCTCGGGGAACGCCTGGAGACCCTCTTCCACAATCGCCTCAAAGACATTGCGCCCATACGCACTCTCAGCATAAATCCGGTAGAATCGCTTCGTCTCGTCAAGCTGGCGCTTTATCTTGAGATGAAGTTCACGATATTCGAGCGCCCGCGCCAGTCGCTCGGCAATGATTTGCAGATCGAGGTCGTGCGCGCTGTGAAATCCATGATCGGCCAGCAAGCCAGCCGGGGTGAGCAGATTCACCAGTCGGAGCACGCCGATGATGCGCTGCTGTCCCATGAGCGGCACGGCCAGCAGATGACGAACGTTGCCGCTTGGCAACGCCTGCTGGTACGCCTGCACATACTCGCGCCGCACTGCTTTATGTTCATCGAGATTGTTGACCCGCACCACGCTTCCGCGCCCTTCAGGAAGCAGAGTTAGTCCGGTGACCCCTTCTCCAGGCAGGTACGACTCGGGAAAATGGAGCGGCGGGCCGCTCTCAACCGTTCGCTCCAGTCGTCCATTGTTTAACCAGAAGATCGCCGCAGCTTCCGCCTGAAACTGTTCGCGGATCGAATCCAGAAGCTGGCGGAGCGCATCATCAAAGGTGTCTTCGTTCGAGTCGACGATGGCGGCCAGTAACCGTTCATAAAGGTCGATCTTGAGCGCCTGAGGATGTTTGAGAAACATCAGCGCATCGCCCTCCTCTGAGAGGGGTTGCGCTTTGACTTCAAAGATATGCTTGCGCCCATTGCGATCGATCATCGTCTGCCGGAAGATATGAAAGGACTCCCCGGCAGGCAGCAGACATCCGGTACAGTTTTCATCAATACAACCCAGGTACTGGTAACACTTCATCGTGGGCGTCCATGGCCCGAACTGACGGCGTAACTCGGCATTGACAAAGCGTAACCGCCGTTCACGGTCGATAACACAGATTCCCGAACTATGATTGTTCAGGATGCGGGTCAGCTCTGACTGTTCATCGCTGAGCGCATCCGGGTTGACCGCTGTCCGCCGCGAGACCAGCAGCACCGCCAGCCCGATGCCGTTGATCGTCAGGGGAATGAAAGGCCCTATGGCAGCGTTGTAGACAAGTAGTCCGGTAACCGCAGCGGCGCTGAGCGTCAGACCGATCGATATCCAGCGGTAGTGGCGCTGCAAAAACCGAAACGCGCTGAAGATGGGAATGAGATACAGCGACCAGCCAATCCCATGGACTGGGCCAAGATGAACAAGCGCGATGCTTAAGAGAAGAACTTCGATCAGATTTTGGTATGTTTTATTACGCTGATAGTGCCATACTTCAGGCTGATAGAAACCACCGATCGCGGTGCCGATTTGGAATATGAACAGCGCGATCAGCGCCCACATGCCGTAGAATACCAGCGGCAATTCATTCCACTTCACCACAACCCACCCAGCCAGCAGGATCAGCCCGCCAACCCGCAGCAACCAGACCCAGGTCAATGCGCCACGTTCGTTGCCGAGCCAGGCGCGAAATTTGCGCAGTATCAGCCAGACATCAGGTAATTGCCAGCCTGGAAGCGCGCTCAGTTCTCTCACAGGCAGCCCCTTTCGCTTATGACGCCGTTTGGATACCTGTATTGTAGTCATCTTCATCCTGCCCTGGAAGAGGCAAATGGATCGAAATCAGCTCAGAAAAAGATTCGTTTGATCCCGCTAGCCATCGTGACTGTCGGAATGCTATACTTTTCGAGGGAATGATGCCGATGTCTCTTATTGTCGGCAGCTCGATAGATGGTGGGGGAATGCGAATGTGTCATGAGCCTGAGGTTTCACTACCAGCCCTTCCCGTCACGCGGCTGCGCATTACGCTGCGCCTCGCCGAACCGGCCCGTCTGCCTCCTTTCAAGGGAGCGCTGCTGCGCGGCGGTCTGGGCTACGCGCTCCAGCGCATCGGTTGCCCGCAGATGTGCTGGGATCAAGGCGCAACCTGCCCGGCGGCATTGCCGACATGCGCGTACCGTGAGCTGTTTGAGCCTGCTCTGCCCGCAGGGCGAGAGACGTTGCACGATCTGCGCGATGCGCCGCGCCCTTTCGTGATCGAGCCGCCGCTCGACCAGCGCCGCAATTACGCTGCTGGCGATCCGCTTGAGTTCGGGATGCTCCTGTTCGGTCGCGGGATCGATTTTCTGCCCTACGTGGTGCTGGCGCTGGCTGAGTTTGCGCGCGCCGGTCTTGGTCGCTACCAGCACGGCGCGCGGCTCGAACGAGTTGAAGCGCTGGCGCCGGGACAGCCGTTCGGCGTGACCATCTTCTACGATGGCGAGAGCAGATTTGTAGCCGATCTGCCGACGCTCAACCTGGCCGAGTTGTCGCTGCGCGCGGCGCGCCTGCCCGCCAATCTCCGCCTGGCGCTGCGCACCCCGCTGCGCGTCAAAGCCCGCGGAGAGCTGATGATGCGTCTCGATGTGCCGGCCTTGATCCAGGCGATCGGCTGGCGCATCTTCGCGTTGACCCACTTCTATGGCGAAGTTCCCTGGCTGGCGGATTATCAACCGGCGGTAGCATTGGCGCGCCAGATCACGATCGACCGCGACACGACGCGCTGGGTTGACTGGGAGCGCTCCAGCACTCGTCCCAACCATCGCCAGTCGATGACGTTGGGCGGTTTGATCGGCGCAGCCACCCTGCGCAATGTGCCTCGCGCCGTCCGCGCATTGCTGCTGGCGGCCAGTGTCGTGCATGCTGGCAAGGCCTGCGTGTTTGGTCATGGTCAGCTTGATGTCTATCCTGCATCGTAGGAGAAACCATGGATTTTTGCGAACAACGGCAACGGTTTCGCGCCCGCGTGGGTAATCGGCGCGCTGAAGCCTTGATCATCGCTGGCAGTCGCCAGACCGATACGGCGGCGCTGCTGGTAGACGCGCTGCAACCTGCGCGGCTGGCGTTTCTGCTCACGCCGGAAACATCCGCCTTCCCGGATAGAGTCGCCGATCAGCTCCAGATCGCTCGCGATCCGGCATGGCTGGTCGAGTCGGCGTCGTACACCGATGTCAATCAGGTCTACCGCGCCCTGCGCAATGTCATTCAGCAATGGCCCGATCTGCCCCGCGATCAGATTCTGGTCGATCTGACGGGCGGAACCAAGCTGATGACGGTGGGATTGGCGAAGGCAGCGTATGTGCTCGATCTGCGCGCGATCTATATCGAGAGCGATTATGAGCAGAATCGGGTGATTCCGGGCAGCCAGCGCCTGATCGAGCCATCCGATCCGTATGAGGTCTTTGGCGATCTGGAAGCGGAGGAAGCGGCGCGGCTGTTCAATCATCACGATTATGTCAGCGCCAGGCGTATCTACGCCGATCTGGCCCGGCGAGTGCCTGAACCAGATCGCGCTCATTATCATCGCCTCAGCCAACTGGCGCAGGCTTACGCGCAATGGGATGGATTTGATCTCCAGACCGCGGCGCAGACGATGCAGCGCTTGCTGGCCCAGCCGCTGCCGGAGCCGATTGTGGCCTGGCAGGCGACCCTTCAGTTTCAACAAGCTGCGCTGGCGCGGCTGGCCGGCGCCAGGCACGATGATCTGACAGCGCTGGCCGACATCGACACAGTGCTGCCGCTGCTCGGTTCGCTGCACGCCAATGCGCTGCGCCGCGAAGCTCAGCAACGCTACGATACCGCTGCCTTCCTGCGTTACCGCTGTCTGGAACTGATCGGCCAGCACCGATTGGCTACCCATGGGATTCGCGCCGACGACCCCGATCTTGATGCGCTCAAGCGGCGTATCCCCGACCTTGAGCAGGCTTATCGTCAGGTTGAACGCGCGATGGGCTTTCGTGAACGCGGCCTGCAACCAAACCGTGATGGCAACTACAACCCGATCACGCTGCTTCATGGCTACATGCTGCTGAAGGCGCTCGCCGATCCCCTGATGGAAACGATCAATCCCGCCCAGATTCGCCAGCGCGTGCATGTGCGCAACAAGAGTATTCTTGCTCATGGATTTCGCCAGATCACCGAAGCGGAATATCGCCAGTTTGTCGAACTGATTGAGCAGATCCTCGATCGATTGTTTGCGGTAAGCAAGCGCAACCGGCGCGATTGGGAACAGCGCTACCGCTTTATTCAGCTTTGAGCGCAAGAAGAACCAGATAGGAGTTATCGGTTGAGCCGACGAAGCTGGCACGAAATCTTTGCCGCCATTAACGATCCAGGTATTCCGTTGCTCTTTCTGATCGGCACGACCCTGTTCGCGATCTTTGGCAATGCTCTGTACGATGTGCTGGTGGCGCTGGCTGAGCTCGCGCTGGGCGAAGAAACTGCTTTTCTCTACGTGGCGATTGCAATCGCTTCGCTCTTGCTCTTGCTGATCGTGACGTTTGCGCTCTGGCTCTGGTACAACCTGCGTCGCAGCAAGCGCAACCGCCTGCCCGACACGGCCAGAATCGAGCGCCCGTTTGCCGGTCTGGTCATCTTCGTCAGCGCCAACCCGCGCGGCAGTGAGCAGACGGCGATCAGGTTTCATCTCGATGCCGGCGTGTTGCGGCGAATCTGGATGATTGTGACCCCAGAAGCCGAGAAGAAGGCGCAGGAGTTGATCCAGAGCGTGAAGCAACGGGCAGAGGATCAGGGGTATCAGGTTCGAATCGCTACCCTGCCGATCGAGCAGGCCTTCGATATTCGCAGCGCCTATCAGGCAGTGCTCCAGGCGTTTGAGCAGGCGGCAGACCAGATCGACAATGTGATCGTTGACATCACCGGGGGCACCAAACACATGAGCGCCGGCGCCGTGCTAGCTTGCCGCGAGTATGGGGTGCCGATGCAGTACGTGTTGGGTGAAATCAAAGACGGGAAGATCGACGAGCGCGGCGAGGGTGAGTTGATGAAGGTGCGCCTGTAACAGCCTGGCAGCATCATCGCCCCTGCCTAATGACCCGCATCGAGCCAACGAGGCGCATTCCCGCCACACTGTATGTCATTGCGCGCCGCGCGGCATGGCCATCCTCTGCGCAGGCGAAAGGAAGGAATGGATGCTGGGGTGACCCGACAGCTCACCCCAGGCTTGCAACCGCCTTCGCCCCTGCGCAGGCATTATGTAGTCTGACAGGCGCGCCAAACCACTTCGTCACGCATCGGCAGTTCCGTGATCCGCGCGCCGGTGGCATCGCGAATGGCATTGGCCAGCGCGGCTGCGCCCGCCGTGATCGGCGGTTCGCCGACGCCCCGCGCCCCAAACGGGCCGTGGGGCGCAGGATTGGCGACCAGCACTGCCTCGATCGGCGGCAGATCAGCAGCGCGGGGCAGGGTGTAGTCCATGAACGTGGCGGTGAGCAGTTCGCCGCGTTCGTCGTAGCGCAGCGCTTCGTAGAGACCCCAGCCGATGCCCTGGGCCACGCCGCCGTGGATCTGACCCTCTACCATCAATGGGTTGAGCGCAAAACCCACATCCTGGATCGCAACGTAGCGCTCCGGCCTCACTCGACCCGTTTCCCGATCAACCGTCACCTTCACCAGATGGGCAACA
>FWWL01003105.1_pt1 | contig 31526 bp, 28 predicted proteins | sample 2228331 | NCBI WGS metagenome assembly FWWL01 (sample SAMEA103939775, study PRJEB20133) | metagenome
TTCGCCGCCGGGGCCGGGCGCGGAGCCCGGGCCTCCCGGCCTCGCTGCATAGTCTCCTGGATGCGGGCCTCGATCCGTTCGATCAGCCGCCGGCGTTCCCCCTCATCCGCCGCCTCGTAGCGCCGCAGGTCCGCATAGATCTCCTCCAGAAGGAGGAGCAAATCCGGTTCGCCCTCCTTCAGGGCGGCGCGGGCCTGACGATACCAGTGATCCGCGAACCGGCCCATCCCGCCAATCACAATGCGGTTTCGGTAGCCGTCCTGGGCTTCATGCTTCAGGATCTTCTGAAGTTGGGTGAAGGGCGAAGCCATCGCGTTCCCTCTCCAGAAACGAGGGCGTTTCGAAGCCGCTGTGGGAATTTTCCCTCTATTCCAATCGGATGCGGACGGGCAACCGCGGGGTGCCTTCATACCAGTGGCGCACCGTCCCCGCGCCGTATTTCTCCCGGAACCAGTCGGTCACGATGGGCAGCCACTCCGGCGGCAGCGGCTCCGCGATCCCCTCCCAGCGCCCTCCCTCCGCTTCGATTCCCACGTGGGGATCCGCCCTCAGGTTCTGATACCAATCCGTCCCCTGCCCATGGGACTGAGCGTGGGCCATCAGATAGACCGCCCCGCCCCGGTAGACGAACCACAACTCCACCCGATGCGGCCGACCGGTCCGCCGGCCCCGGGTGATCAGATCCATCACCTCCGCCCGTTCCAGTGGGTGCCCGACCGGAGATTCACCAGGCATCGAGACGCTCCTCCAGATCCGCCCGGCTGAAGGGATGAACACACTTCCACACCCCATCCCTGCGATGTTTTCTTGCTGAGGAGGGGAAGGCTCTCTCCCCTTCGAGCCCTCCTCGCCGGATCCAGTATAATCCAAACCCAAGCCGGATTCCCGCAAGGGCCTTCGGGGCCTTGTGGCCCCGCGTTCCCGAGGAGAGACCCCGGATGACCGAACGGCTCTACTGGCAGGATCCCTATCAGCAACAGTTCACCGCCACCGTCATCCAGGTGACCACGTATAACGACCGGCCGGCCGTCGTCCTGGATCGGACGGCGTTCTACCCGACGGGCGGCGGGCAGCCCCACGATCAGGGCACCTTGAACGGGATCCCGGTCGTGGAGGTGATCGAGCGGGAGACAGACGGGGCCATCCTCCACGTCCTGGCCGAGCCGCTGAAGGACCGGGAGGTGGAGGGCCGCATCGCCTGGGAGCGCCGCTTCGATTACATGCAACAACACACCGGACAGCACATCCTCTCCCAGGCGTTCCTGCAGGTCACCGGCGCCCAAACGGTGTCCTTCCACATCGGCCGTGAGACCGTCACCATTGACCTCGATCGGGTGGGCCTTTCGCCGGCGGCGATCGAGGCGGCCGAGGAGCTGGCCAACCGGGTGGTCCTGGAGAACCGCGAGGTGCGGGCCTGGTTCGCAGAGGCGGAAAACGGGGAAGGGCTCGGGTTGCGCCGTGCCCCGAATTCAAAGGCCATAGGGCGCCTCCGGATCGTGGAGGTGGTGGGTTTCGATCGGAGCGCATGCGGTGGCACCCATGTGCGCCGCACCGGCGAGGTGGGGCCCATCCGGATCGTGAAGCTGGAGCGGCGGGGGAGCGAGACGCGGGTGAGCTTCCTCTGCGGCTGGCGGGCGCTCCGGGATTATCAAAACAAGCACCGGCTGCTCGCGGAAGCCGCGGGGGCCCTCAGCGTGGGCGAGGCGGCGTTGCCCGAGGCCATCCGGGCCCTGCAGCGCGACCTGAAGGAGGCCCGCCGATCCCTCAGGACGCTGGAGGATCTCTACCTGGATCTCGCCTTCCCGGCGCTGGAGGCTGCGGCGCGACCGGCCCCCTTCGGGGAGGTTCTCACATGGGTGTGGCCCCAGCTTCCGCCCGGCCTCCTCTCCCGGCTGGCCCGACGGCTGAGCGAGGGGCGCCCGCGCCTGGTGATCCTGGCGGCGGGGGGCGCGGAAGGCTCCCTCGTCGTGGCCTGCGGGCCCGGGGTTCCCCTGGACGCCCGCGAGGTCCTGCAGCGCCTCCTCCAGCGGCTGGGGCGGGCGGGTGGAGGCGGCCGGCCCGATTACGCCCAGGCCCCGCTGGCCGATGCGGATCCCCGGGCCCTCCAGGCGGCCCTGGCGGAGGCGCTCGCCTGAGCGACAGGCCGCCGTGTCTACCCCCGCAAGCGCTGAAGGCGCGCCACGGCCTCCCGCAGGGTTTCCTCCCGCTTGCAGAAGGCGAACCGGACCTGGGTGCGGCCCCGCTCGGGATGGGCGTAGAAGCTGGAGCCGGGGACGACGGCCACGCCGATCTCCCGGACCAGCCGCATGGCGAAGGAGACATCGTCCTCCGCGCCGAAAGCCCGGAAGTCGGTCATCACATAGTAGGCCCCCTGAGGCCGCCAGACCTCAAACCCCAACGCCTCCAGGGCCTCCACCAGCAGGCGCCGGCGCCGGTCGTAATCCGCCCGCATCTGCTCGTAGTAGGCCATGGGGAGTCGCAGGGCCACGACCCCCGCCTCTTGGAGCGGGGCCGGCGCGCCGACGGTGAGGAAGTCGTGGACCTTGCGGATGGCGTTGGTGAGGTCCTCCGGGGCGATGCACCACCCGATCCGCCACCCCGTCACCGCGTAGGATTTCGACATCCCGCTGATGGTGACCGTCCGCTCCCACATCCCGGGGAGGGTGGCGATGGGGATGTGGCGGTGGCCGTCGTAGAGGATGTGTTCGTAGATCTCGTCGGTGATGGCGTAGGCATCATAGCGCTGGCACAGCTCCGCGATCCAGCGGAGCTCCTCCTCGGAGAACACATGGCCGGTCGGGTTGTGGGGCGTGTTGAGGATGATCGCCCGGGTCCGGTTCGAGAAGGCCCGCCGCAGCTCGTCCGGATCGAAGGTCCACGCGGGCGGGCGCAGGGGGACGTAGACGGGCTTCGCCCCGCTGATCCATGTGTCGGGGCCGTAATTCTCGTAGAAGGGTTCAAAGATGATGACCTCGTCGCCCGGGTTCAGGAGGGCGAGCAGCGTGGCGATCATGCATTCGGTGGCCCCGCAGCACACGGTGATGTGGCGCTCAGGATCAACTTCCATCTCATAGAAGCGGCGATATTTCTCAGCGATCGCCTCCCGGAGCCGCGGGCTCCCCCAGGTGATGGCGTATTGGTTGTGGTCCTCCCGGATCGCGCGGACCGCCGCCTCTTTCAGCGGCTCCGGGGCGGGGAAGTCCGGGAACCCCTGGGCCAGGTTGATCGCCCCGAACTGATGGGCCCACCGGGTCATCTCCCGGATCACCGATTCCGTGAAATAACGCACCCGATCGGCCGTTCGCGCCATCGGAGCTGTCCCTCCTTCGTCGTTTGGAGCGCTCGGATGTCCCCTCCCCCCGCCCGGAGGGCGAAAAGACTGTTCGGGGGTGGAGAGCGACCTCCAACCCCTGAAAACCTTGCGGGCTCAAGGCCTTGCCTTCTGATCTTACACGCGCGCCGAGGCGGGGCAAGCCCTCCCTTGGCCTTTCGGAGGGCGGGCCTCCCGGCCCGCCGACGTCGTGCGGCGTGGAGGTCCCCTGGATCCGCTTCGTTCCACTCTCTCCCCCTCGGGGACGGCGCCCTGCGCTAAAATGAGCCGGGTTCCATCGGCGATCCCCAACGGGGGGAGTATGCTCCATGCGGCGTTTCTTCGGCGCCTTCCTTCCGATCCGCGTCGGCCTGACCGGGGCGGACATCGTCATCCTGTTGCTCCTGATCGCCATCCTGATCCTGGGGATGACCCTGGCAGTCCGGGCGCCGGCGACGATCTCCGGGCCCGCGATCCAGCTGGCCCCGGAGGCCCTGCCCGGCTATGCCGCCCGCTCCCTCCTGCGCATGGCCACTGCATACGCCATGTCCCTCCTGTTCTCCCTGACGGTGGGCTACCTCGCGGCGCGGCACCGCTGGGCCGGCGTGGTGATCCTCCCCCTGCTGGACGTCCTGCAATCGGTCCCCATCCTTTCATTCCTCCCCGTTGTCGCCCTATCGCTCACGGCCCTCCTTCCGGAAGCCATCGCGGTGGAAGCGGCCTCGGTGGTCCTGATCTTCACCAGCCAGGTCTGGAACCTGACCTTCGGCGTTTATCAATCCATGATCACCCTCCCAGGAGACCTCCAGGAGGCGGCCCGCATCTTCCGGTTGAACCCGTGGCTGCGCTTCCGGCATCTGGAGCTCCCCCACGCGGCCATCCCCCTGATCTGGAACAGCATGATGAGCTGGGCCGGGGGCTGGTTTTTCCTGATGGCCGCGGAGACCTTCACCGTCGGCGCCCGCGACTTCCGGTTGATCGGCCTGGGCACCTACCTCCAGATGGCCGCGCAACAGGGGGACCTGAAGGCCCTGGCCTGGGGACTGGGGGCCCTGGTGGGGGTGATCGTAGGGATGGACCAACTGGTCTGGCGGCCGCTGCTGGCCTGGGCCGACAAGTTCCGGTTGGAGATGATAGAAAGCGACGAGGCGCCTGCCTCCTGGCTCTACGATCTCTGGCAGCGGGCCACCCTCGCCGAGTGGTTCACGGAGCGGATCTGGACGCCCCTGCTGGAGCGCGTCGACGCGGCGCTGGGGCGCCTCAGCGAGCGGCTCGCCGTCTCCCCCGCCCCGAACCCTATCCCCGCTTGGATCGTCCTGGCCCCCCTGGCGGCCATCGCCGGGATCGGGCTCGCGTATGGGGCAGACGCTGCGCTCCGGCTGCTGCGGGCGCTGCCGCCGGCGAGTTTTCCCCTCATCGGGCTGGCGGCCCTGGCCTCCACCGCCCGCGTGCTCGCCGCCCAGCTCATCGCCCTGGCCTGGACGGTCCCCCTGGGGGTGGCGATCGGCATGAACCGGCCCCTCGCCGCGCGGGTCCAGCCCCTCATCCAGGTGATCGCCTCCATCCCCGCCACCGCCCTGTTCCCGGTCCTCCTGCTCTTCATGTTGCGGCTTCCCATGGGGATCGAGCTGGCGGCGGTCGCCCTCATGCTGCTGGGAACCCAATGGTATATCCTTTTCAACGTCATCGCCGGCGCCTCCGCGATCCCGCGGGATCTGATCTTCACCACGGAGCTTCTGGGAATCCGCGGCCTGACACGGTGGCGGACGCTGATCCTCCCCGCCATCTTCCCCTATCTCGTCACCGGGCTGATCACGGCCAGCGGAGGGGCGTGGAACGCGACGATCGTGGCGGAGTATGTGGAGTTCGCCGGGCAGGTCCACACGACCCTCGGGCTGGGCGCGCTGATCGCGCAAGCCACGGGGCGCGGGGATTACCCGATGCTCCTGGCGGCCACCCTGACGATGATCCTTATCGTGACCGCCGTCAACCGCCTGGTCTGGCGGCGCCTCTATACGCTGGCCGCGGAGCGTTTCCACCTTGATTAGCGGATCGGTGCGGGGCCTCGCTGGAGCCCGCGCGACGCTGGATAATTAAAAAGGGGGACAAGGTCCAATCCCCAGCAAGGAGAGCTGCCTGTGAGCGAGCCGGAGCCGGAGCTGGCCTTCCCGGAATACGAAGCGGTCCCCCCGGGCCACCGGTCGGGGTTTGTAGCCATCATCGGCAAGCCCAACGTGGGGAAATCCACCCTGCTGAACGCCTACCTGGGGACCAAGATCTCCATCGTCTCGCCGAAGCCGCAGACCACGCGCCACCGCATCCTGGGCGTGCTGACGCGACCGGACGCCCAGGTGATCTTCATGGATACGCCCGGTATCCACCAGCCGTTCCATAAGCTGGGGGAATACATGGTGGAGGTGGCCCGCCGGACGATCCCCGACGCGGATGTGATCGTGTTCCTCGTGGACGCCTCCCAGCCGCCGGACGATGAGGACCGCATGATCGCGGATCTCTTGAAGGAGAAAGCCGCGGACAAGCCGATCATCCTGGCGTTGAACAAGATGGACCTCCTGAAGTCCGACCGCACGGCGCGCCTCGCCGCCTACCGGGCGCTGGCCCCTACCCCGCCCGACGCGGAGCCCCCTTTCCCCTGGGAGGAAGTGCAAATCTCGGCGGTCCGGGGCGACAACCTGGACCTCCTGCTGGAGCGGATCATTGTCCATCTCCCCGAGGGGCCTCGCTATTATGACCCTGAGATGCTGACAGATCAGCCGCTCCAGATGATCGTCGCCGAGCGGATCCGCGAGAAGGCCCTGCTCTTGCTGCGGGAGGAGGTCCCCCATGGGATCGCGGTGGAGATCACCGACTGGGTGGATCGCAACCCGAACCTCACCTACATCGCCGCCACGATCTATGTGGAGAAGGAGACGCATAAACCCATCGTCATCGGGGAGAACGGCCAGATGCTGAAGCGCATCGGGGCCGCCGCGCGGCAGGAGATCGAGGCCCTCCTGGGCCATCCCGTGTATCTGGAGCTCTGGGTGAAGGTCCGGAAGAACTGGCGGCGGGATCCCGAGCAGCTGCGCCGACTGGGCTACGCCCTCCCCCGCGAGGGGAAAGGGCGGCGGTGACGGGGTGGCCCGGGGCGCGGGAGCCGATGCGACGTATGGAAACGCCGGGCGGCTTGCTCGTCCTCGATAAGCCGAAGGGCTGGACCTCCCACGACGTGGTGGAGCGGGTCCGACGGCTGACCCGCATCCGGCGTGTCGGCCACGCCGGGACGCTGGATCCCCTGGCGACCGGGGTGCTGGTGCTGCTGATCGGGCCGGCGACCCGGCTGGCGGAGTTCCTGCTGGGCCACGACAAGCGCTATCGGGCTGTGATCCGCATGGGGATCACCACGGACACCGACGACGCCGAGGGGCGGATCCTGAGCGAACGGCCGGTGGAGGTCTCGCAGGAGGCCTTCGAGGAAGCCCTGCGATCCTTCGAGGGGGAGATCCTCCAGACCCCCCCGGCCTTCGCGGCGATCAAAGAGCGAGGAGAACGCCTTTACGAGAAGGCGCGGCGGGGCGAGCCCGTGGCCCCACCCCCCCGTCGGGTGCGGATCCACACCCTTCGCCTGATCGAGTGGAACCCGCCGTGGGCTACGGTGGAGGTCGCCTGTTCCGCGGGGACCTACATCCGGGCGCTGGCGCGGGACCTCGGGGAGCGTCTGGGGTGCGGGGCCCATCTGGCAGACCTGCGCCGGCTGGCCAGCGGCCCCTTCACCCTCGCGGATGCCATCCCCTGGGAAACCTGGGAGGCCGCCGCCCGATCCGGGAACTGGCGCGCCTATCTGCGGCCCATGGCGGACGCCCTGCCGGACTGGGCGCCGATCGCCCCCGATCCCGCCATCCTCCGCCGGCTGCAGCACGGCCAGCCGATCCCCGTGCGGGACCTGCCCCATCCGGCCCCCCGGCTGCGGGCGCACCGGCCGGATGGGACCCTGCTGGCCCTGCTGGAGCGCCAGGGGGACCGCTGGCGCCCGGTGCGCGTGTTCCCGGAGGATCCATAATCAAAATAGAAGTGCGGAACGCTCCCGGCCGGATCGGATCGGACGCCGCAACCCTGAACCGAGGGCCCAAGCATGCGCTTCGCACAGCGGTTCGAGGACGTTGAGCCGGCCCCCTCCGTGGTCACCATCGGGGCCTTCGATGGCGTCCACCTGGGCCACCAGGCCCTGATCGCCCAGGTCGTGGCGATGGCCCGGGCCCATGGCTGGCGCTCCGTCGTGGTGACGTTCTTCCCGCACCCCGCGGTGGTCCTGCGGGGGGAGACCCCCTTCTACCTGACCTCGCCGGAGGAGAAGCGGACCCACATCGCCCGGCTGGGGGTGGATCTCCTCATCCAGATCCCCTTCACCCTGGAGACCGCTCGCATCCGCGCGGCGGATTTCATCGAACGCCTGGTCCGGATCGGCATGCGGGCGCTGTGGGCGGGGCCGGACTTCGCGATGGGCTACCGCCGCGAGGGAACCCTGCCGGTGCTCGAGGCGCTGGGGCGTCAATACGGATACACGGTCCATGTCGCCATGGAATTCCACCTGGGGGGGCGCCCCGTGCGGAGCCGTCGCATCCGGGAGGCGCTGTGGAAAGGGGATATGCGCTCGGCCGCCGAGTGCCTCGGGCGTCCGTTCTCGGTCCGCGGGGAGGTGATCGCCGGCGCCGGCCGCGGCCGGCGCCTGGGGTTCCCAACCGCCAACCTGCGCATCTGGCCGGAACACGCGTTGCCCGCCAACGGGGTCTACGCCGGCTGGGCGGATCTGCCCGGGGGGATCCGCCGCATGGCGGTGGTGAACATCGGGGTGCGGCCGACCTTCGATCAGGGCAGCGAGCGAACCGTCGAGGCGCACGTGTTGGACTGGACGGGCGATCTATACGGGCAGCGGTTCACGCTGCATTTCATCGAACGGCTTCGGGAGGAACGCCGCTTCCCCTCCGTTGCGGACCTGGTCGCCCAGATCCATCAGGACATCGCCCGGGCGCGGGAGATCCTGCGCGCGGCCCCTCTCCCGGTTCCCGCGGGCGATTCATAAGAGATGCCCGATCGTGATCCACCCCGCGTTGGGAGGTCGAGATGAACACGTTGAACCGCGTGGTCGTAGTGCTCGTGATTTTAACGGCGATCCCCCTCTGCAGCGTGATCCTGATCACGCCCCTCGAGCTCGCCCGCCTGCTCCAGTCCGCCTCGGGGGCGGCGATCGAGGCCCTCAGCCGGGTCCGCCCGGAGGCCCGCTACGGCGTCGGGATCGCGCTGGCGCTGGGGGTGGATGCCCTGCTGATCCTCTGGCTCCTCCTCGAGGTCCGCCCGCCGCAGCGGATCGTCCGGGTGCCCGCTGTGAGCGGGGCCATGGTCGCCGTGACCACGGACTCCATCCAGGAGCGCCTGAAGTACCACCTGGATCAGCTGGCCGACGTCATCGAGGTGCGCCCGCGGGTGATCCCCCGACGGGATGGGCTGCGGGTGGAGCTGGACGTGCTGACCTCGCCGGAGATCGAGGTGCCGCGCAAGGCCGAGGAGATCCTGCAGATGGCCCGCATCGTCGTGGAGGACAAAATGGGCCTCCGCCTCCACGGCCCGCCGGTGGTCCGCATCCGCCACGCGCCCTACCCCAAGGGCGGGCCGCGCCCATCCGCCCCGGCCACCCCATAGGCCCAGCGCGAGGGCGATCCAGACCGTTCCCAACCGGGTGAGCCGCCGGATGCACGGGCCGCCGCCAGCACGTCGGACTGGCTCGTCACGCGCTCGTTCAGATACTACCCGAAGAGGAGCTTCACGGATGAGAAAGCTGAGCGATCCGATCGCTGAACAGGCCCCGTGCTATACTGATTGGGAGCGCAGCGCGCGCCCTTTCCCGCTGATCCGAACGGCGGAACGGGGGAAGCCCGTGGGGCAGAGGCCGGAAGCTTCCCTCCGCCCCAAGCGATGCCGGATCCCCGCAACGGAAGGCAGGCGATGCCCAGGCCGGAAGCCTCGCTCCCGCAGGCGATCGTTCCGAACGGCCACCTCTCCCTGGAGGCGCGGGTGGAAGCATTGCTCTTCGTCGCGGAGGACCCGCCCTCGATCGCCCAGCTTGCCCGCGCCCTGGAGGCCCCCTTGGAGGCGGTAGAGGCCGCCCTGGATGCCCTGCACGAGCGCCTGAAGGATCGAGGGCTCCGCCTGCAACGCAAAGGGGATCGGGTGCAGTTGGTCAGCGCACCCGAGGCCGCAGAGGATGTGCAGCGCTTTCTGGGCCTGAACGCGACCCCCCGCCTGTCGACGGCGGCCCTGGAGACCCTGGCCATCATCGCCTATCGGCAGCCGATCACCCGCGCGGAGATCGAGGCCATCCGCGGCGTGAACTGCGAGGGGGTGCTGCGGACGCTGCTGGCGAAGGGCTTGATCGAAGAGGTGGATCGGGCGGAAGGGCCGGGCCGCCCCATCCGGTATGGGACCACTTTCCTCTTCTTGCAGCATTTCGGCCTGCGTTCCCTCTCGGATCTGCCCCCCCTGGACGGCGCGGAGGACGGCGGAGGGCCGTCCCGCCCCGCGCCCGGCTGATCTGCGCGTGAAGCAGGGGTCCAAATGCGCTGGAAGGCCCGACCGGAGGATTTCCAGGTGGAGGAGATCATCCGCCTCCCGATCCGGCCAGGGGGGCCCTACACCGTGTATCGGGTGCGCAAGTGGGGGCGGACCACCCTGGAGGTCCAGGCGGAGCTGGCGGCACGGCTGGGGGTGCCTCAGCGGGCGGTCCTCTTCCCGGCCCTCAAGGATCGGGACGCCGTTGCGGTTCAGATGGCCACCCTCCAGGGCCGCGGCCCGGAACGGATCCAGGGGGAGGGCTTCGAGGCGATCCGCATCGGCGAGGCGGAGCGCCCGCTGCGCCCCCAGGACCTGCGGGGAAATCGGTTCCTCGCGCGGCTCCGGGCGCTTGCCCCCGGCGAGAGCGAGCGGTTGCCGGCCGCCGTGACCCGGCTGGCAGCCCATGGCTTCCCCAATTACTTCGATGACCAACGCTTCGGATCGTGGAGCCCCGAGGCAGGCTTCATCGGCCGGCCGCTCCTCCTGGGCCAGGCCGAAGAGGTCCTTCGGATCTACCTCACCGTTCCCATGGTCGGAGATCCCCCCAACGTGCGGGCCTTCAAGGCGGAGGCCCGAGCCCGTTGGGGAGACTGGCCCCGTATGCTCGAGCGGGCTCCCCGCCCCTCCAATTACCGCAGCGTGCTCACATTCCTCCACGCGCATCCGACGGATTGGCGGGGGGCCGTGCGGCGGATCCCTGCGCGCCTGCGGGCCCTGTGGGCCGACGCCTATCGGGCGTGGCTCTGGAACCGCGCCCTCGCCCGGGTGTGGGCACGCCTTCCCCACCGCGAGATCGAGATCCGGGGGGAACGCTTCCCGCTGCCGCTGGAACGACCCCCGGAGGCGGCAGCGACGGTGGGGCTGCCCCACCGGCGGGCCCGCGACGCGCCGCCCTGGTCGGAGGCGATGGTGGCGGTGCTGGAGGGGGAAGGGATCGCCTGGACCCACTTCCGGAAAGGCCCGCTCCTGGACGACGCCCCCTCCCCCACGCGGCGGCGGGTCTGGTGCCAGCCTTTCGATCTGGAGCTCCGGGACCTCCAGCCGGCGCGGGGGGAAGCCGTGCTGGTCTTCACACTGCCGCCGGGAAGCTACGGGACCCTGCTGCTCAAAGCGTTAGCGGCCTGGGTGGGAGAGGGGTGAGGAGGGCTTGATGGCACAAGGGGAGGGCCCATCGCCGCCGGCACCCACCGGCCCTCCCCGGCCGGCCGCTGGATCGCCCCATCCCTTAAGTGGAGGACGTTTTCAGATTTTTCCGCCTCCTTGGTTGACCGCCCGCATGGCTTTGTGATATAGTTAACACAGTTAGCCCGGGCAGGTGACTGCTCGATCACCCCATTGCGGAGGGAACCGAGGCCCATCCGGTGAACCCTCGAGGCATCCGTTTCAACCCGGGTTGGGAACCCGTGCGGAGGAGGGAACGATGGCGGAGGCGCAGGCGATCCCGACAGCGGCGCCAGGCATCACGCGGCGGGAGTTCCTCACTTATGTGTGGGCGGCCTCAATGGCCCTCTTCATGGTGGAATTGGGAGGGGTCAGCGTCCTCTTCGCCCTGCCCCGCTTCAAGGTCGGTGAGTTCGGTGGGGTCTTCCCCTTCGGACGGGCGGGGGAAGCGCTGCCGCAGGTCGGCGAGGGCCCCAGGGAGTTCCCCGAAGCCAGGATCTGGCTGGTGAACACGGAGCGGGGGATCCTGGCCCTCTACAAGGTCTGCACCCACCTGGGCTGCCTCTACAAGTGGGTGCCCAGCAACTTCCGCTTTGAGTGCCCCTGCCACGGCTCCAAGTTCCAGCTGGACGGCACCTACATTGAGGGGCCGGCCCCTCGCGACCTGGATCGCTTCGTGATCTACCTCAAGGACGCCAGCGGCCGGGTGGTGGCCCAGACCGACCCTGAGGGGAATCCCCTGCCGGTGCCGGACCCCAACCTGCTCATCGAGGTGGACACCGGGAGCCGGATCCTGGGCAAGCCCGCCCAGAAGCCACAGGCCTGAAAGCGGTGGAGGAGGAGACGCGATGGCGTTGCGCTGGCCGGAACCGATCCCCACGTTGCAGAAAGAGGTGCAGCAATACGGGTGGCGCCGGGTGATCTTCATGCACCTCGACGAGCTGGTCACCCGGGTGACGGCGGGCATCCCCCTGACGGAGGTGCGCAACATCATCCGGGGCGAGCCCCCGCCCCGCCCCAACCCGCGGGTGAAGCCCCACACCGAGGGGTTCATCCTGCACATCAAGCCCTCCTTCTACCACGAGGCGGTGACCAAGATCTACCCTACCTTCCGGCTGGGGCTCCTGAGCTTCTATCTTTTCCTCATCGAGACCATCACGGGCATCTTCCTGATGATCTTCTACACGCCCTCGCCCCTGGTGGCCTACGAGGACATGCTCCGCATCCTGAACAACGTCCCCTTCGGCCAGCTGATGCGGGACATCCACCGGCTGGGGGCGGAGGCCATGGTGGTGGCGGTGATGCTGCACATGCTGCGCACCTTCTTCACCGCCTCCTATAAGCGGCCCCGGCAGTTCACATGGGCCACCGGGGTGCTCCTGTTGGTCTTCACCCTCTTCCTTTCATTCAGTGGGTATCTGTTGCCGTGGGACCAGCTCTCCTACTGGGCGGTGACCATCGGGACGAGCATGGCGGAGGCCACGCCGCCGCCGGCCCTGGGGCGGATCGTCAACCTGATCCTGCGGGGGGCACCGGACATCGGGGCGGCGGGGCTGCTGCGCTTCTACCTGCTCCACGTGATCTTCCTGCCGCTGCTGCTGTTCTTCGTCTTCTTCGTGCACTACTACAAGGTAGTGCGCCACGGCCTCTCCCTGCCGCCCGAGATGGAGGCGGTCGGGGAGGACACCGCCCGCAAGGTCCCGCCGGAGAAGCGGGTGCCTTACATCCCGGACATCGCCATCCACGAGGCCCTGTGGGGCATCGCCCTCATCGCCTTCCTGGTCATCGGGGCAGCCTTCTTCTACGACGCGCCCCTGGAGCAGCACGCCGACCCGCTGAACACCCCGCTGCACACCACCGCGCCTTGGTATTTCCTGTGGCTGCAGGGGCTGCTGAAGGATCCCTTCCTGCTGGCCCTGGACCGCCTGGGCCTGCCCCGGCCGCCTTCCACCATTTACAACAGCAAAACCTTCATGGGCGTCATCCTGCCGGGGCTGATCCTCCTGTTCCTCCTGATCATGCCCTATCTGGACTTCAACATCAGCCGACGCTATCGCCATCGTCGCAAGGCCCTGGTAGCCGGCCTGGTGGGGGTGGCGGCGTGGACCCTGTTGACCTACATGGGCACCCCGGCCTTCGCCGTCACCTCCTCGGCAGACATCGAGATCTTGCAGGAGTTCATGCCCCTGAACCCCGACCCCCTCTTCGGGGAGGGGAAGGTGCGGACGGTCCCCTACGAACAACTGATCCCGGGCACGTATGACACCCGGAACCTGCAGCCGCCGGCGGACGCGCCCCGCCTGGCCCATCTGCTGGAGGACCTCAAACATCGGATCGAGAGCGATCCACACCTGCCCCAGGGCTACGCCATCGTGCGGATCAGCGAGGTCCAGGCGGGGCTCAAGCGCTTCGAGATCGTCATCTACCAGCTCAAGCTGGACGAAAACCGAAATCCCGTCCGCGATGCGCAGGGCAACCTGGTCTTCCAGACCACCCAGCGGGCTATCTACCTGCACCGGGATGGGGGATACGCAGGGGAGTGAACCGGGGAAGGGGCCGGACGGAGCTCATCGCCTCATCGCTGGAGGGAGTCGATGTTCGACCTGACGACCCGTCGGATCATCGGCGCGACGGTTTTCATGCTGGCCACGGTGATCACCATCGGCATGATCTGGCTCACCGAGGAGCAGCGCATGGCCCGCTACGAGGCCATCCATAAGGCCAGGGCCATCGAGAACGGGGCGCTGCTTTACGAGCAATACTGCTCCACATGCCATGGCCCGGATGGGGAGGGCGTGCCCGGCAAGGGCCCCAGCCTCAACCCCGGCGTGTTCCAACACTACGAAGAGCTGAAAAGGACCCAGAACTACGCGAACTCCCTGCGCAACTTCATCAAGCTCAGCATCGCCGCCGGCCGGCCGATCCGCACCACCTACCGGTCGGAGGAGGTCTACGCGGAAACGATGCCCACCTGGTCGCAGGACTTCGGGGGGCCGCTGCGGCCCGATCAGATCGAGAACCTGGTGGAGTTCATCCTGAACTGGCAAACCGCCGCGGCGCCCGCCCCCACCCCGGCCTTCGAGGCCATCGGCTCGGACCTCACCCGGCCGCTGCCGCCTGGGGATCCCCAGCGGGGGAAGGCGCTATGGGACCAGCAGGTCAAGCAGGCCAGCGGCGCCGCCGCCGCCTGCAAGGCGTGCCACAGCCTGCAGCCCGGCGAGGTCCTGGTCGGTCCATCCCTGGCAGGCATCGCCACCGTCGCCGCCCAGCGGATCCGCGCGCCGGATTACCAGGGGCAGGCGAAGACGCCGGAGGAATACATCCGCGAATCCATCCAGCAACCCAACGCCTACATCATGGAGCCGGAGAAATACGCCGCCGCCCCAGGCGTCTCCAAGATGCCGGCCACGCTGGGCAACCAGATGTCAGCCCAGGATCTGGCGGATCTGATCGCTTTCCTGATGACGCTCAAATGAGCGCACGCGAAATGAAATAGGGGGGCGTAGGGGAAGCCCACGCCCCCTATTTCATTTCCTCCCCTGCGCGAGAAGCTGCCGGTAGGTCCGCTGCAGCAGCAACGCATCCTCTTCCAGATTGGGGCTCTCGCACAAGACCCGGCCTCGGGCTCCGATATCAATCAGGGCGCGCAGCAGCTCCTCATAGCGGAAATCGGACTCTTGAAGGTTCAGATGATGGCGCTCTCCCTTTCGGGTGTAGGCGATGCCCGAGACGTGGATGTGAAGCTCCCCGAGCCCCCGAGGGCCCAGCCCCGCCCCTACCCGGCGCAGCGCGTCCCTGAACTCTTCATAGGAGTTGAACGACCCATCCCCCGCCCGCGCGTGGAGATGGGCGAAATCAATACACGGAAGCACCCCGGGGACATCCCGGGCGAGCTGGATCACCTCGTCCAGGGTGCCGAAGAGGGCGGACTTCCCCATGGTCTCGGGGCGCAGGATGACCTCCACCCCTTCCGCCCGAAGCTCCTCCACGATCTCCTGCAGGCGGCGACGCACGGTTTCATAAGCCCGCTCCGGCCGGACGCCCTGATAGGACCCCGGGTGGAACACGATGTCCCGCGCCCCGGCCCAGTAGCCAGCCCGCGCGGCGGCCATGAGGCGCTCCCGGCTGGCCCGGTAGCCGGCCCGGTCCTTCGCGTTGAGGTTGATGAAATAGGGGGCATGGACGCTGAGGGCGATCCCCAGCCCCTGGGCGGTCTCGCGGATCTGACGGCATGTCTCCTCGGAGACCCGGACGCTGCGCACCCAAGCGAGCTCCAGCGCCTCCAGGCCCAGCTCGCGGATGCGCTGCAAGCCTCCGAGGGTCCCCCCCGGGCGCGGGGGGGTTGATAGGGGGCTGCCCACGGTGCCGAAATGCAGGGCGGTCTTCATATCGTGAGGCACTCCGGAGGATCAAGGGATCGAGGGATCCCGGCTGAGGGTCATTCGACGGAGAGGATGCGGAAGGTCAGGACCCCGGCCGGGGCCTCCACGGTGACCACCTCTCCCGGCGCCCGGCCCAGCAGCGCCTGCCCCAGCGGCGACTCGTAAGAGATCTTCCCCCGGGTGGGATCCGCCTCCGCGGGCCCCACCAGGACATACGTCTCCACAGGGCCGCCATCCTCCGCAATGATGACCCGGGATCCCAGGCGCACACGGCCATCTGTGGCCGGCTGAGGCTCGATCACGATGGCGTTGTTCAGCATCGCCTCCAGGGCTCGGATCCGGCCTTCGATGAAGGCCTGCTCCTCCTTGGCCGCGTGGTAGTCCGCGTTCTCCGAGAGATCGCCCTGCTGGATGGCGAAGCGCAAGCGCTCGGCGATCTCCCGGCGCTTGACCGTGCGCAGGTATTCCAGTTCTTCCTCAAGCTGTCGCTTCCCCTCCGGCGTCAGGTAGGTCGGTCCGACCGCCGCCATTGCTTCCCTCTCCTGGCCTGCGATGATCCCACCTTAGGATGCCCCGAGGGCGATGGGATCCTCAGCCTCGGGGCGCATCTGGGCGTGGAAGCCGCAAGGGCCCACCACCGCCCTGCCCTTTGACTTTTTCCATTATACCAAGCCGTTCTCGGAGAGAACAAGCCGGCTCGGGGAACGCGCCACGACATCCCCGGCCCGCGGGGCGGGTGCCGGAGGACCTGAGGGGCGCTGGGGAGCCTCATCGACGGCCCCCAGCGCCCTCCGATCCGCCCGTTTGGGGAAGACCGGCAAGGGGGAACCCCCGCGATGAGGGGACTTCGGCAGGCGCTCCGCGTTGAGGGCGCGGGTTCAGGCGCGCACGCGGGGGAGCGCGGCGGGAGCGGGGATGCGCTGCGAGCGACGGGCGGCGGCGATCCGCAGGATGTGGGCCGCCATACGCCCGTAATCGTAGCCGGCCGCCGCGGCCGAGCGCACAAACCCGGCGTCCGGCGAGATGTCGGGGTTCGGGTTCACATCAATGACATATGGCGTCCCATCCGGGGCCAACCGGATGTCAATCCGCCCGTAATCCCGAACCCGCAGCGCCCGATAGGCCATAGTCGCCACGTGCACCACCTCCGCCTCCGTCCACTCGTCCAGCGGGGCCGGGACCACGGGGACCGTCCGCCGATAGCGCTCGCTCAGGCGATCCCACTTGGCGGATTGATCCACAATCCGCTCCTCCTCGGGCAGGCCATTGAAGAGGATCTCCGAGATGGGCAGGGGCTCCAGATCCCCGTTCCCCCACAGGCTGACGTTCAGCTCGCGCCCCGGGATGAAGGCCTCCACCAGGGCGGGCTGGCGCAGCGCCTCCAGCACATACTCCACCCGTGCCCGCAACGCCGATGGGGAGGTCACCACCGCCTCCGGGGTGATCCCCACGCTGCCGTGCTCCCGGGCCGGCTTCACGATCGCCGGGAAATCGGTCCACCCCTCGAGATCCTGGAGCCGATGGCAGACCCGCCAGGACGGGGTGGGGATGCCGTTCAGGGTGAGGAACGCCTTCATCAGGGCCTTGTTTCCTGCAACCGTCAGGGCCCATGGGCCGGAGCCGGTATACAGGAAGCCGGCCGACTCCAGCGCCCGCGCGACGCGGGGCTCCCCATAGGGATCCCCCTCCAGCGCCTCGCACCAGTTGAACACCACCCATTCCCTCGGGTCGTAGCCCGCCAGGGGGCCCAGCACATCCCGGCGGATCTCCACCCGGTGCACCACCACGCCATGGGCCTGCAATCCCTCCTGCAATCTGCGCGCACACTCCCGGGCATACGCCTGATCCTCCGGAGGCCACGCGCCGTCGAGGTTGTATAAAAGAACCACGCGGCGCGGGGTCCTCGGACTCGACGGATGCCGCCGCATCATTCCACCTCCTGCACCCAGGCCCCGGCCGCCGCCTGGGAGGCTCCCATCCGTTGCGGCGGGGCGAGGCCCTTGAGATAGAGCGCCAGCCCCTCCCCGGCGTCGTAGAAATCCTCCACCACGGCCAAGAGGCGGAACCCGTGGCGTTCGTAGAAGCGACGGGCCGGCGCATACGCGGGAGTGGTCGCCGTCTCCACCACGATCCAGCGCCCCCCCTCCTGCTCGACCTGCTCCTCCATGGCCTGGAGGAGGGCGGTGCCGATCCCCCGCCGTTGCGCCCGGGGATCCACCAGCAGCCAGTAGAGATCCCACGCCCAGCGGGTCAACGGCCTCCGCCCATAGCAGATCAACCCGACCAGCTCCTCCCCATCGGCCCAGACGCGGAAGTAGTATCCGCTTCCCTCGAACCCCTTCTCCATCGCCTCACGAAAGATGTCCAGGAGGATCTCGATCTCCTCCGGTCGGAACACACCGCAGCGCTCGGCCAGCGTCCGGATCGCCCCTGCTTCATCGGCTCGGGGCCATCGCATAGGCGACATCGGCGCCCACCGCTGGAAGGGATTGGGGGTGGAGGATCTCCTTGCGCCGGCCGCGCCGTTCCCAGGCCAGGCGGATCAACCGCTCGGCCAGCGCGGCATAGGAATAGCCAGCCGCCAGGGCCGCGTGGACGAACCCGCTGTTCGGCGCCAGGCTGGGGTTCGGGTTCACCTCCAGCACATAAGGGACCTCCCCGCGCAGCCGGATGTCCACCCGCCCATAATCCCGGCCGCGCACCGCCCGGAAGGCCCGCACCGCCACCTCCCGGAGGCAGGCCTCCAGGGCGGGCTCGACCTCCGCCGGGCACCGCACCGGCGTCAGCTCGTAATCCTCAGACCCCGGCAGCCATTTGGCGGCGAAGGTGCACACCCGCCATAAGGGGTTCGGGATCTGGGAGTAATCCACCTCGGCCAGGGGAAGGACCTCCAACGTCCGCCCGCCCCAGAGGGCGACGTTGAACTCGCGCCCCTCGATGAACGCCTCCACCAGGGCCGGCTGGCGGTAGGTCTCCAGGACGTAGGCGACGCGCGCCCGGAGGGCGGCCTCCTCCGCCACCACCGACTCCCGATCAATGCCGTGGCTGGCGTCCTCGGCCAGGGGCTTCACAATGGCGGGGAGGGGGATCCGGATGCGCTCCCGAGGGTGGTGGACGACCTGGGCGGGCGGGGTGGGCAGGCCCGCGGCCCGGAGCCGGGCCTTGGCCCGCGCCTTGTCCAGGCACAGGGCGAGGGTGGAGCCGGGCGACCCGGTGTAGGTGAACCCTCGCGCTTCCAGGGCGGCCGGCACCACCGCCTCGCCCTGGGGGCGCCCTTCAAGGGTCTCACAGAGGTTGATCACCACGGTATCCCGCGGATCGAAGGCCTCCAGGGCCTCCCGTAAGGACGCCAGATCCCAGACCGCCCGCGTGGCGACCGGCCACCCCCGCTCCGTCAGAGCCGCCGCCATCGCCTGGGCGGTCATGAGCACCTCCTCCTCCGCGATCCGATCGCGGGGCTCCCCACGGGGGAGCTGCTCCACCACGCTGTAGAGGATCAGGACGCGGCGAGGTGCAGGCGGGCGACGATGCGGCATGGACGCTCCTCCGGCAAGGGAAATGCCGGCGGGTTCGCTGCCTTTATCCCGCCGGCCGGACGGCCGCCCGGGCGGGCACAGCCGCCGGCTCCACCGGGAGGCCGTATCGCCGGCAGGCAGCCTCCAGGATGCGAACGATCAACACCTCATAGGGCATCCCATCCGCCCGGGCGTTGAGCACCATGTCGCTGTAGTCGGGGTTCAGCCCGGGCAGGGGGTTGATCTCCAGGAGATAAATCCGCCCGGTGGCCGCATCAATCCGCATGTCCACCCGGCTGATGTCGCAGGCCCCGATCGCCCGGAAGGCCTCGAAGGCCAGCCGCTGCGCCTCCCGGCGCAACCCCGGATCCAGCGGGGCCGGGCAGAGGTAGCGCGGGCCCAGTGGCATCTCGGATTTAATGTAAGAGGTGTAGAGCCCCCGCTGATCGGGCGGGCACGGGCTGAGGTCCACCAGCATCGGCGGGAAGACGTGGACCCCGCCGATCTCCAATCCCTCCGTCGTTGCCCATCCCCCTGGCGGCCGCAGCCACGCCGCGTCGCCCTCGATGTTGCCGATCAAGCCCACCGTGAGCTCCGGGCCGTCAATGAAGGCCTCCACCAGGGCCTCCTGGCGGTAGGTCCGGAGGATATAGGCCACCTGCTCCCGCAGCTCCGCTTCGTTCGTCACCACCGACTTCCCCGAGATCCCCATTCCGCTCCCCTCCCGGTTCGGCTTCACGAAAAGGGGGAACGACAGGCGGGGATCCAGGGGCTCGTCCGGGCGCCGGAACACCTGGAAGGGCGGGGTGGGCAGCCCTTCGGCAATCCACACCCGCTTGGTCATCGCCTTGTCCAGGGAGATCGCCAGGGGGAGGACGGGGGAGCCCGTGTAGGGGATCCGCATCATCTCCAGGAGGGCCGGGATGTGGGCCTCCCGGGCGTTCCCCCAGTAGCCCTCGCAGATGTTGAAGCAGATGTCCGGGCGGAAGCGGCGCAGGGCTTCGGGGAGGTCCAGGTTCCCCTCGAAGATCGCCGTCGTGTGCCCCCAGGCCTCCAGCGCCTGGGCGATCCCCTCCACCGTCCGATCCGAATCCAGCTCGGCCCAGGCGTCCGGCGGCTCATCCGGCTGGTGGGGCGCGTTGCGCTTGAGGTTCGCCAGGACCGCCACGCGCATCACAACACCTCCCCGTTGACGATCGGGAGCGGCTCCCCGATGATCAGGGGCATTGTCTCTGTGCCTCCGGTCTGGAGCCGTCGGTGCACCGCCTCGAAGCCCTCGGGCTCGATGGCCAGGGCGTCACCCTGCAACAGGCCGAAGATCCCCCGCTGGCCAGGCTCGGGGCGCTGGTTCCGGCAATACTCGCAACGGCTCGGGTCGTGGGGCGTATAGTCCGTCGGCTGCTCGTAGGTGCTGATGAAGCCCTCGAAGTTGCGCAGCACCACCCGCCGCTCGTTCATCGCCAGCAGGTAGTTGGGCATCACCGGCACCTTCCCCCCGCCGCCGGGGAGATCAATCACGTAGGTCGGGATGGCGTAGCCGCTGGTGTGCCCCCGCAGGGCCTCCATGATCTCGATCCCCTTCGAGACCGGGGTGCGGAAGTGGCCGGCGCCCTCGACCAGGTCGCACTGGTAGAGGTAGTAGGGCCGGACTCGGCGCTTGACCAGCTCGTGGACCAGGGCGCGGATGATATGGGGGCAGTCGTTGACCCCCGCCAGCAGCACCGTCTGGCTGCCCAGGGGGATGCCGGCGTCGGCCAGCCTGGCCAGCGCCTCGGTGACCTCCGGCGTCAGCTCCTTCGGATGGTTGACGTGGATGTTCATCCACAGCGGGTGATACCGGCGCAGCATCGCCACCAGATCGTCTGTGATCCGCTGGGGCAGGAAGATGGGCACCCGCGTCCCGATGCGAATGACCTCCACGTGGGGGATCGCCCGCAGCCGGCGCAGCAGGTCCTCCAGGATCGGCTGGGGCAGGATCAGCGGGTCGCCCCCGGAGAGCAACACATCCCGGATCTGCGGGGTGCGGGCGATGTATTCGATCTGCCGGTCGTAGTCCCGCCGCCCGAAGTTGGCGTGGGGGTCTCCCACGATCCGGCTGCGGGTGCAGAACCGGCAGTAGCTGGCGCACTGGGTCGTCACCAGCATCAGCACCCGGTCCGGATAGCGGTGGACCAGCCCGGGGACCGGGGAGTGCTGGTCTTCCGCGAGGGAGTCCGCCATCAGCCCCGGCGTCGGCTCCAGCTCCTTCGCCGTGGGGATCACCTGACGCCGGATCGGGCAGCTGGGGTCGTCCGGGTCGATCAGCGAGGCGAAGTAAGGGGTGATATCCATCCGGAACCGGTGGGTCGCCGCCGCACCGGCTTCCTCCTCTGGGGTCAGGCGGATGATCTGCTTGAGCTGCTCCACCGAGTTGAGGCGGTGGGTGAGCTGCCAGCGCCAGTCATTCCACAACTCATCGGGCACATCCCGCCAGATCGGAGCCCGCCGGCTCCGACGCTCGGCGCCAGGAGGCTCCTCCTCCAGCCGCTCCCGCTCCGCCATCGCACGCACCTCCCACCATGGAATTTCAACCGATGGGAGAGGCCCAGGGATCTCTTCCCATGACCGCTTCGGCCCGGACGCCTCTTCCACGCGCCGGATTTTACTCCAATTTTGCTCCGAGGTGCGTTAAAAAAGTGTGTGAGTTTCGTGAGATTTCGGTGAAGCATATCATTGATGATTTTAGATAAATCGAAAATATTCGATACATCGAAGAATGTTGTGATGGCGATCGGCGCCACCGGTCCTTGGAAGGGTGAGGGAGTGCAACGGAGATCAATAGGGTATCCCGCCTTTCGCAGACCCGTCCCTCGCGCTATAGTCGGAGCGTTGCAGGACCATCGGATGGAGGAAGACGGATGATCGAGCCGGCGGCACCGGAGCGTGTCCTGGTGGTGGCCGCGCATCCTGATGATGTGGAGTTCACATGCGCGGGCACGCTGGCCAAATGGGCCCGGCAGGGCAGCGTCATCGCCCTGGTGCTCTGCACCAGCGGGGACGCAGGGACCGAGGAGCCGAACCGATCGCGGGAGGAGATGGCGCGGATCCGGGAGGCGGAGCAGGAGGCCGCCGCCCGCCTCCTGGGCCTCGCCGAGGTGATCTTCCTGCGCCATCCGGACGGCTTGCTTCAGCCCACGCTGGACCTGCGTCGGGAGCTGGTGCGGGAGATCCGGCGCTTCCGGCCGCAGGCGGTGGTCTGCGGGGATCCCTCGGTGGTTTTCTACGGCGAGGATTACATCAACCACCCGGACCACCGCGCGGCGGCCCAGGCGGCCTTGGAGGCGGTGTTCCCCGCGGCGGGGATGCCCCTGATCTTCCCCGAGTTGGGCCTCCCGCCGCATCGCGTGCGCGAGGTTTACATCTACGGCGCAGCCCAGCCCAATGTATGGATCGACATCGAGGAGACGCTGGAGCTCAAGATCGAGGCCCTGCGCTGCCACCGCAGCCAGATCGGGGATTGGGACCCCGGCCCCACCCTGCGGGCGTGGGCCGCCGAGGAAGGGCGGACGGTGGGCCTGCGCTACGCGGAGGCCTTCCGGCGCATGACGTTGGGGGGGTGAACAAAACGACGGAGGCGATCCCAGCTACCGCATCAGCCAGAACGCCAGGGTATAGAACGGCTCAAGGGCCCGTGTGAGGAGGCCCAGCTGGCGGTCCAGGATCAGGAAAAGCAGGAGGGGGAGCGGACCGTAGGCCTCGAGCCGGGCGTAGGCGTAGGCCAGGTCGGGTGGCAGCATCCCCTGCAGGACTCGATAGCCGTCCAGGGGAGGCAGCGGCAGCAGGTTGAATACGGCCAGCCCGATGTTGATGAAAATCCACGCCCCCAGGAACTGGACGAGCAGGGCCGGGGCCATCCCGGCCGTCGGGAGCGCCCGAAAGGCCAGGATGCCCAGCCCGGCCAGCAGGAGGTTCATCAGCGGCCCGGCGCCCCCAACCAGGGCCATCCCCACCCGGGGTCCGTAGCGGAGGTAGAGCGGATTCACCGGGACGGGGCGGGCCCAGCCGAACCCGGCCAGGAGCAGCATCAAGGCCCCGATGGGGTCGAGATGGGCCAGCGGGTTCAGCGTCACCCGCCCATACCGGCGCGGCGTGGGGTCTCCCAGGCGCTCGGCCACCCAGGCGTGGGCGAGTTCGTGGAGCGGCAGCGCGAACAGGAAGATCACGGCCAGGGCGAGGAGATATCCCGGATCGCTGAGGCGCAGGAACGGCATACGAACGGACCTCCGGATGGTTTGCCCGCGCGGGGCGATGAGACCGCCGGCGCCCACCCGCCGCGCGCCGGATGCTTCCCCCATCCCCCGGCGAGAGGAGCAAGGGAAGTTTAACCGGAAGCGGGGGGCGATGGGAAATCCGCGCGAGGGATCGCGGAGGATGCCAGGGTTCAGGGCACACAAGCCTCCGAACCCATTGTCGAAACCGCAAGGGCTTGCCGTGGCCGCAGACGCCAGCGAGGATGCGAACGGTTATGGCTCGCCTGTTACGGTGCTCGTTGGCTTCTTTTCTCTTCCTCTCTCTTGCTGTTTCTGTTGATCCTTCCCCCCTCCCAGATCGCCCCGTCAAGCCGGGCGCTGAACACCGTGCCGCGAGGCTCCACCCACCGGATACGGCGGGCGCATAGATGGATCCGGCGTGCCGCCGCGATGGGAACCGCGACAGGCCTTCGGGTGCGCCGATCGGGTTTCCCCGGAGGGCACGGTCTCCCGACGCGCCGCGGCGGCGGCCTGAAGAGGGCGCCGGCCCCCTCAGCGAATGGACAGGAAGATTTACAAAGAAGGCCGAAGGTCCACGACTGGACATCGGCCACTGCGAAACGATTAATCCCTCAAAAGGCCGGGCGGGCTTGCCAGCGGCGCGGGCCCGAAAGAACCAGGTCACCCGGCTCAGTCTACGAGCATCCAGTCGGGGAAGCAGGAGGGGTCCCACCGCTTGCGAAACTCGGCGCACCGGGCGCGTGAATGAGGACACTAGGCGCCTAATAAAAAAATGGCGAGGGTGGGACTCGAACCCACAACCCGCCGATTATGAGCCGGCTGCTCTGCCCCTTGAGCTACCTCGCCACAGGCACCTTAAATTATAAACCGGAGAAAAGGCTCCGTCAAAGGGCGCGGCCACGCCGGCGGGCGGGCGCTCACCCGAGCTCCTCCCAGTCCACCTTCGGCAGGCCGTAGAGGCCGGCCTTGAGGACCTTGAGGGAGAGCAGGGCGCATTTGATGCGGGCCGGCCCCAGGGGGATCCCCAGCATCTCCAGGATATCGTCCCGGGTCAGCCGCCGGGCCTCCTCCACGGTGGCCCCTTTGATCCGCTCCGTGAGCATCGAGGCCGAAGCCTGGCTGATGGCGCAGCCCTTCCCCGAAAACCGCACATCCACAATCCGTCCATCCTGCACTTTGAGATCTATCCGAACCCGATCCCCGCACAGCGGGTTGTCATCCTCATATGAGATATCCGCGTCCGGAAGCTCGCCGTAGTTCCGGGGGTTCTCGTAATGGTCCAGGATGATCTCCCGATAGAGATCTTCCATACCGATCCGCCTCGCCGCTGAAGGTTCGCCCCAAGCCTCCTTCCCTCGGCCCGGGAGAGCCGCCGAAGCGCTCCAGGCTCATCATACCACAGCCCGGCGGAAGCCTCACCTTTCCCACCGAGCCCCCTTCCGATCATCCACTTCGCCGGGTGCTCGGGCGCGATCCGCCCGGATCCGGAGGGTGCGGCTCGCCCCGTCCAGGCGGGCGATGAGATCCAAAGCACCCTCCAGGTCTGCCTCCGCTTCGGCCTCCGGCCCCTCGACGAAGAGCAGGTGCACCGCCACCCCCATCGGGTTCAGCGCCTCGCGGGCGGCATGAACCAGAAACATCAGCCCCGCCTTCCCCGCCCCATAGGCCGCATGGAGCCCGCTCCGTTCCAGGACCCCAGACGGCGCCAGGAAGGCGAAGGCCCCGCGCCCCTGTGCGATCATCCCGGGGGCCGCGGCCTGGAGCAGGAGGAAGGCCCCCTTCAGGATCACCGCCACCGTCCGATCCCACTCGTATTCCCCCATCTCCAGCAGGGAGCGATGGGGATGGACTTCCGCGTGGTGGACAACCAGATCCAGCCGGCCCCGGCGCGCCCGGATCTCCTGAACCATCGCGCCGACGGCGACCCGGTTCGCGACGTCGGCGTGAAAGGGCTCCGCGGAGCCGCCCGCCGCCCGGATGCGCGCCGCCGTCCGCTCCGCGGCAGCCAGGTGGATGTCGTTGGCCACGACGTGGAAGCCCCGCGCTGCCAACCCCATGGCGATGGCCTCCCCCAACCCTCGGCCGGCGCCTGTGACCAGCGCCACGGGCATGGGGTTGTCAGCAGAGATGGAGATGTCCACGCGCTCCTCCGGAAGAAGGGGTTTCCCTCACACGTGAAAGCGGAAATGCAACACGTCCCCGTCCTGGACCTCGTAATCGCGCCCTTCGATCCGCCAGAGGCCGCGCTCCCGGGCGGCCTGGGGGGAGCCGGCCTCCACCAGGAGATGCCAGGGGATCACCTCGGCGCGGATGAAGCCCCGCTCCATATCCGAGTGCACCCGCCCGGCGGCCTGCTGGGCCCGGGTTCCCCGGGGAATGGACCAAGCCCGGACCTCGTGGCCGCCGGTGATGGTGAAGAAAGTGATCAAGCCGAGGTGGGCGTAAGCCGCCTGGATCAGGCGATCGAGGACGGAGCCCGAAAGCCCCAAGCTCTCCCGATAGGCCTGGGCCTCCTCCTCGGGCCATTCGTTGAGGGCAGCCTCCAGCTCGGCGCAGACGACCAGGAAGGGGCTGCCTTCCGCGGCCGCCCAACGGGCCAGCTCCGCGGCGGCCGGCCCATCCTCGGGCAGGTCCTCCTCCGCCACGTTCAGGAGGATCAGACGGGGCTTCGCGGTCAGCAGGAACAGCTCGCGCAACATCCCCTGCCATTTGTCCCGGCCCGGCCAGGTCCGGGCCGGTTTCCCGGATTCCAGATGGGCGGCGAGATCCTCAAGGGCGGCCAAGGCATCGGCGAAGGCATGAGGGTCCGCCTTGGCCGCCTTGCGGGTCTTCTCCAGCCGCCGCCGCACGGTCTCCAGATCGGCCAGGGCCAGCTCAAGATCCAGCGTCTCCAGCTCGGCGACGGGATCCACCTCCCCCAGCCCCGGGGGGATGTTCGGGGCGTCGAAGCCGCGGAGCACCATCGCGATCGCATCCACCTCGCGGATGTGGGCTAGGAACTGGTTGCCCAGGCCTTCCCCCCGGTGGGCGTTCCGAACCAGGCCCGCGATGTCCACGACGGTCAGCGTAGTGGGGACCACCCGCTCGGGGCGGATGAGGCGGGCCAGGGCGTCCAAGCGCGGATCTGGGACGGGGACGATGCCGCGGTGGGGCTCGATGGTCGTGAAGGGATAGGGCGCGGTCGGCACCCGATGGCGGGTCAGGGCGTTGAACAGCGTGGATTTCCCGGCATTGGGCATCCCCACCAGGCCGATCTCCATGGGCTCCCCGGGGGCGGAAGATCCTTCCTATGGAAATTTTATTCCCTTATGGGATTTCGGTGGCTGGGCCGAGAGGAGGGGCCTCTCACCCGGTTGAGCGTTCCTGGGCGGAAAGGGATCCCCGGGCTCCTTCCTCCAGGTCCCGCGCCGCCCTCAGGGCCGCCAGGGCGACCTCCAGCATCTCCTCGTCGGGCTCGCGGGTGGTCAGCCGCTGCAGCCACAGGCTCGGGGCGGAGAGCGCCGCGACCAGCCGCCGGTGCGGATACCGCGCGCTCAGCAGCAGCCATTCATACGAGAGGGCAGCCAGGGCTGGGATCAGGGCCAGGCGGAGGGCCAGCCGCCCGACCAGCGTCGAGGCGGGCAGGAACGCGAAGAGGACCGCCGCGATCCCGATCACGGTGAGCAGGAAAGCGGTCCCGCAGCGGGGGTGGGCGGTGGGGAACGGGCAAGCCCCGGCGACCGTCAGCGGGGCTCCCGCCTCCAGGGCGTGCACCGCCTTGTGTTCCGCGCCGTGGTAGGCGAACACCCGACGGACCTCCGGGTGGCGCCCGACCGCGGCCAGGTAGCCTACGACCAACCCCAGCCGGAAGAGGGCTTCGAGGACGGTCCGGACCCCCGCCGAGAGCCTGAGCCCCCGCGCGATCCCCTCCGCCGCCAGCGCGGGCAGCCCGATGAAGATCCCCAGGGCGACGGCCAGGGAAGCGGCCATCGTGAGCAGCGCGGCCGGGCTCCGGACCGCCTCTGGATCCTCCGGCTCCCCCGCCACCACCGCGGCGGAGAACCAGAGGGCCTCCATCCCCCAGCGGAGGGTTTCCCACAGGGCGACCACACCGCGCAGGAAGGGCCAGCGCTGCCACCGCCGCCGGGGCGGGAGGCGCACCGTCCGCAGGACGATGCGCCCATCCGGCGCCCGCACGGCGACCGCCAGCCCGGCCGGCCCCCGGATCATCACGCCCTCCAGGACCGCCTGCCCGCCATAGCGGATCGCCCGGGGGGTCAATGGCGCGACGCCCATCTTACGTGACCACATACAGCTGGGATCCGTTCGCGGTCTTGCGGACCTCGATCCGGACCGGGAAGGCGTCCTGGAACTCCTCCAGGTGGGAGATGATCAGGACCGTGGAGAATTCGTCCTTCACCGCGTTCAGCACCTCGACCAGCCGCTCCCGCCCCGCCTGGTCCTGGGATCCGAACCCTTCGTCCACCACCAGCAACCGCAGCGGGGTGCCCGCGCGCCGGGCCAGGATCCGGGAGAGGGCCAGGCGGACGGCGAAATCCACGCGGAACTTCTCCCCCCCGGAGAAGTTCTCATACGGCCGCTCCTCCCCTTCGTCCGAGATCATGATGTCCAGGGTCTCCTGAACGGTCCCCTCCTTGGTCTCCCGCTGGGAGCGGAAGCGCACCGTGAGCCGCCCATCGGTGAGCCGGTGGAGGATCCGGTTGGCCTCCTCCTCGATCTCCGGGAGGACCGCCTCGATGATCATCGCCGGGATCCCGTTCCGGCCGAAGGCGACCTGGAGCTCGCGGTAAAGGCTTTTCTCTTCCTCCAAATGGCTCCGCTCGCCTCGCAGCCGCTCCAGCTCCTCCGCCAACCGATCGAGGTGTTCCAGCCACTGCTTCTCCCGGATCATCTCATCCCGGGCCTCCCGCTCCGTCCGGCGGGCGTCCTCCACCCGCCGCTCCACCTCAGGGAGGGCCTTCAGGCGCTCCGCCAGTTTCCGCCACTCCTGCTCCAGGCGGCGCCGCTCCTCCTCCAGCTCCCCCAGGCGCTCCTGCACCGCCCGACGGTCCTCCTCCAGGCGGCGGAGGGCTTCCTCCTCCTGGGGGATCCGTTCCTCCGCCTCCTGGAGGCGAGGCCAGTCCCGCGCGGCCTCCTCCAGCTCGCTGACCCGGCGGACGAAGGCGTCATACGTTTCGTCGTCGTAACCCAGCGCCTGCAGTTGGGCCTCGATCTCCCGCAGGGCCCGCTGATCCTCCGGCGCCACCCGATCCTCCCGAAGCCGCCGCTCCACGTCGTCCAACGCCCGCTGCCGCTCCTCCAGCCGCTCTCGCTCCCTCTGGATCTCCCCCAGCTCCCGCTCGATCTGCTCCAGACGGAGCTGAAGGCGGGAGAGATCATCCCGCGTGCGCCGGCACGCCTCCAGCCGGGCCTCCAGCTCACCCTGGTCACGCTCCAGCGCTTGGAGGCGGGCCTGGTTCTCCCGGAACCGATCGCCCCGGCGGCGTCCTTCCGCTTCCCACTCCTGCTGCAGGCGGATCCGCTCCCCCTCCGGCAGGGGACGCCGGCAGGTGGGACATTCCGCTCCGATGCGCGAGAGCGCCTGGATCCGGGCCTGCAGCTCCTCCATCTCCTGGCGGAGCCGGCGGTTCTCGCTCTGTCGCTCCCCCCGCTCGGTCTGCAGCGCCTCCAGCTGCTCGGTCAGGCGCCGGATCTCCTGCTCCAGCGCGTCCTGCTCCCGCAGCCGCCCCCGGATGTCCGCGGCCTCCGCCTCCAGATCCAGCAGGCGCGCCACCTGCTCCCGCAATTGCTCGATCTCATCCTGGAGTCTCTGCCGCTCCCCCTCCAGCCGCTCGCGGGCCACCGCGATCCGCTTCTCCAGCTCGGCCCGGCGCTCCTGCAAAGCCTTCACCTGGGGGCGGACCTCCTGCATCCGCTGGAGTTCTTCCCGGGCCCGTTGCAGCTCCGCCCACGCCGCCCCAATGGACTCGCGCCGGTCCACCAGGGCGCGCCACCGGTCCAGGGATTCCCGCTGGCGGGCGATCTGCTCGTCCAGACGGCTCAGGTTCCCCTCCATCTCCCGCTGCCGCTCCTCGAGCGCGTCAAGCCGCCCGCGCACCACATGGGCCTGATCCTCAGCCCGGCGCAGCGCCTCCCACTCGCGCTCCGCCGCCTCCCGCTCCTGCTGGCGCTTCAGGTGCTCCTCCAGGGCCCGGCGGAAGGCGGCCTCCCGTGTTGGCCGCTCACGCAGCTCGCCCTCGCCCTCCTCGATCCGCCACCGCAGGCCTTCCAGCTCCAGCTCGATCTGGCGGATCTTCTCTTTCGCCCGCTCCTCCAGCCGGGCCCACCGGTCCAGCTGCAGGATGTCCGCCAGGACCTTCTTGCGCTCCGCGGGGGACTTGGTGGTGAATTCATCGGCGCGCCCCTGACGGATGAAGACGGAGTTCACGAAGGTATCGAAATCAATTTGAAGGGTTTGATCAATCACCTTCTGGGTCTCCCGAACCCCCGCCCCGGTGAGGGAGCGCAGGCGGGGCTCCAGCATCTGGAAATCCAGGAGGTTGCCCTTCCCGCGGCGCCGGATACGGGTCACCCGGTAAACGGCCTCCCCCAGCCGGAACGTCAGGCTCACCCGCGCCTCTTTCTCCTTCTCGTGGATGAGGTGATCCTGGTCGTTCGTGCGCGACGTCTTCCCCCACAGCGCCCATGTGATGGCGTCCAGCAGGCTGCTCTTGCCCGCGCCGTTCGGCCCCACCAGGGCGGCCATGCGGAGGGAGGTGAAATCCAGCACCGCTTCGCGGTAGCTCAGGAAGTTCCTCAGCTCCAGCCGCACCAGCTGCATCCCATCCTCCGGGATCCCAGGCGAAGGTTATGGCTCGGCCGCCTCTTCTCTCATCAGCCCCTCGGCCGCCCGCAGCAGGCGGGCGCGCCGCTCCGGATCGAGGGGAGGGTCCCGCGCCTCCAGGTAGCGCGTCAGCAGCTCCATGGGGGTCAGCCGTTCCACCTCGCCCATCCCCAGGCGCATCCGGCCGGCCTCCTCCCGCTCGACCCGGATCGCCGAGACGTAGAACGCGCCGGCCTTTTCCAGCTCCTCCCGCAGGCGCGCCTCCCGCAGGCGCTCGACCTGCTCAGGGCGGACGCGCACGTGGACCCGCACGACGGCCTCGCGGATCGCGTCTTCCGCGCGGCGGATCTGGGCGATGGCGGTCATCTCCGGCTCGGAGGCGCTCCGGAGGTCCAGGGGCAGCGTGAGGAACCGCCGGGCCGGGAGCTCCACGAAGCGCCATCGGGCCCCCCCGCGGCGCACCTCCACCCAGCAGAACCCCTTCGGCTCCCCCTCCTCGCTGAAGTCCACCCGCTCCAGGCTCCCGCTGTAGACGATGGGGGGATCGCCCGGGCCCACCGCCTGATGCCGATGGATATGGCCCAGGGCCACGTAGTCAACCGCCGGGTGCTGGAACATCGAGGGGGGAAGGACCACGTCGGAGCCGATCATCACCTGCCGCTCGGACCCATAGGCGGCCCCGTCCACGGAGAAATGCCCGGCCACGACCGTCGGCACCGCCGGATCAATCTCGGTTTCCAGCATGCGTTGCAGCAGCGCGTGAAGCGCCTCCCGGAGCTTGTGGTCCAACTCCTCAAGAGGGAGGTTCCGCCACGCCTCATCCTTCAACAGCCGCGTGCGCACCGGGAAGGGCAACGCGACCACCTGGAGGGGGCCGCGGCGGGTGAGGATGCGGTGCACGGCCTCCCGGCGCCCGACGATCAGGCGCTCGCCTCCCCGCAGCAGCGGCCCCAGCTCGTTGAAGATGTCCAGCGGGGTGGCGCGCCTCTCCATCCCCGGCAGATCGTGGTTGCCCACCAGCAGGAACACCGGGATCTCCGCCTGCAGCAGGCGGCGGAGGCGGATGGCGAACTCCCGGAGGTAAGTAGGGGAGGGATCGCGGTTCTTGAAGGCGTCGCCGCAGAAGAGGACCAGATCGGCTTCCTCGCGGATCGCGTGCTCCACCACCCGATCGAAGGCCTCCAGGAAATCCACCACCCGCCGGTTCAGGCCGGTCCGGGGATCAATCTGCCCGTAAGCCTCTATGCCGATGTGCAGGTCTGCGAAGTGGAGCAACCGGATGGGTTCTCCTGCCATGGCCGTTTCCGTTCCGGAATCCATCGTCATTTCTTTCAATGACGGCTTCCTCCTTCCTGCTTCAGCGACCCGTGACTCGTAGACCGGGCCTTGCCGCCCGTTCCGCCGTCAGAGGGATCTCCGCAGGCGTGACTTCCCGGGGAACTCCCGGTAGGGCCGTTGAGGACGGCCAGCCCGTGTTTCCGC
>FWWL01003108.1_pt1 | contig 31508 bp, 26 predicted proteins | sample 2228331 | NCBI WGS metagenome assembly FWWL01 (sample SAMEA103939775, study PRJEB20133) | metagenome
AACAACCTCAGAGATGATGAAATCTTTCAATATTGAATAATTTAAAATATCATCATCAATGAGTAGTTTTATTTCATATTTCTTCTCATTATGATTTACAGTAATCTTTCTACTAATCATACAATTTCTCCTTTATAATTATCCAAACAACATTATTTTAAATAATTTAAACAAAAATTCAATTAAGATTAATAATAGTTCAATCATCTATAACACCTCCTTTCTCATTCCATTTCACCCCATACAAATTCAGTATCATTCCTTGATTGAATGAGTTCTTTATCAAATAGTTCATTAGATATAGTATAATTTGTTAATATATACTCTACACAAGGTTTTCTATCATCACTAGCCCGAATAATGTGAGGTACCAAACGATAGTTCCATTTTGATTTTGGATACAACTCTTCCATGCCATTAAAGTAGTAGTAGCTAAGCACTATTTTGGACTTGGCTTTATTCGCTAATGAGGCTAAGTCTTCGTGGTCTTTATGTGTAAATTTCTCCACATAATAATTAACACCATAGTAAGGAGGGTCTAAATACATAATTGTATCTTCGGAATCCATGTCTTGCATAACATACCTGAAATCTCTATTAATAATCTGAACATTTTTAATCCGCTCATATATGTCCTCTATGCAATCTATTTTATTAAAATAGGAGAGAGCAAAATTGCCCTGCGGACTTTTTCTAAAAGTCGTTAAGTGCCTTAAAAAATTATATTCTACAACAGTTTTTACGGCTCTTCTAACATCGGATGTTAAAAATTCATCTGAACTTACGAGTTTCAAAAACTCTTCGTGGTATGGGATATACTTAAGTTCATCCAAGAATTCTTTATGCTTAAACTTAATAACATAGAAGAGGTTATATATTTCTAAATTTAAGTCATTAAATATTTCTACCTTATGTGGTATTTTATTTAGCAGTATAGACCCAGAGCCACCGAATACTTCAACATACGTCCTGCAAGAATAGTCTAACACTTCAAATATTTTATCTCGCATAGCATGTTTAGCACCGATGTATTGTATTATTTTAAGTGGTCGTGATGACATAGATTTATTCCTTTCCTTTAATTTTCACTATCTTATAGTAAGATACTGTTTTTGGCTCATTTAGAATGAAAGGTATATTATATCGCTTTAACAGGTCAGAAAACGTAGTAGAAATTTCTATGGAAGGTTCTTTCGTATAAGATATTTTCTTATATCCATACTTATAACCACGTATATAATCTTTACCACCAGCCATACACTCTAATTTCTTTTTAATCTCATTCTGGATTTTCTTAATGCCTTCTATCTCATTACTTAGTTCATCATATTTTTCACACAATTCATCTATACCACCATCAGGTATAACAATAGAGTGGTCATCTGTTTCATTTTGTTCATATATAAAGTATGCTTCGTCTTTAATAGTTTCAGGCATTTCACCTTTATCAAGGCAGCTCAAGTAAAACTCAACATTCTGATATATTTCTTTTTCTACTTTCTCATCACGTTCAACACACATTACTTCTATAGCTTTTGACGGATGTGACTCACATAGAGTTTCTGGGGTCATTATTAACAAATAGCCGTGAGATGCGTTCATTATAGCTAATTCAGCAGTTAATTGTAGGACATAATTATTAAGCAAGTCTCTCCTTGTTGTAAATTTTGCTTCCAGAGGAATAATTGACGACTCTGAATTACTTTCTTCAACCTCAATCCAACCATCAGGAACACATACAAATCTACCATCCATTACAGAAAACATTTCTTTGTCTTTGTTATGGACAACTTTACCAACCTGAAAATACTTAGAAAATATTTCCAGAATATCATCTTCAAGAAAGTTGCCTTTATCCATAGCAAAGTTAGTCTCTGTTTTTATATCAGCCAACTTTTTCTCAAACCATTCTTTTGTAGACATAAAAGGGGAAATGCCATAGATATACGGCAGTTCCGACACACCAATTCTATAAACTTTACTCATAATTCATCTCCTAATTTAATGTTTTAATAGTTACATAAACTCCAGAATAATTATCGTAGTATTTACTACATTGTTGCTCAATTATCAAAGCATCATCTTTATACACTATATTATTCATAGCGTCTTCAACACATCTTATAAGCTTTGTTAAGTCTGGTCTGACAATGGGATATTTATGCTTTGATGTATTTGGTTTCTTAATAACGAACCTTAATCCCATAGCAATAGGACAGTTTAGAGGCTCATTAATACCAAAATTCTTCATTGCAATCTTCGCTACTGTGGATACATCCTTACGCCATTGTTTATTTTTGGACATATCAAAAACAATAGCTTTGCCATTCTTTATTACTGCTCTCTTACTGCCTGCAGGTTTCGGAATTCCACTTACAAAAAAGCTTATTACCATAATACCTCCTACAAAACTTTAATTACAGTATTCTTTTCTAATTTAACGACAAGTGTACCAAGCTCTTCACACATATATGCTTCTCCTGAAAGCAAAATATCTTTAACAGAAATAGATATATCTACACTTTTCTCATATGGAAGCCTACATAGCTCGTAGTATACATCTCCAACATAATACATTTTTGCTCCACCTCTTTTCATTCTTACCAAAACGTCTTTAACTAACTTCTTTAAAAGCTCATTTGTAAGAACCGATTCTAACTCTTTGTTTCTTTGGTAAACAATTACTGTTCTCATATGCAGTCTCCTTATTAGTTGGTTGTAGTTATTAATACCACGGACATTTTCCGTGACTTTGTTCTTATTGTCATTAGTTTCTTTTTACAATTGTAAGTATAATAGGCATCACCGATTTTAAATTCGGTAGGAAAGTCAAGCAATCCACCATTAGAATTCACACCAAATAAACCCAAAGTTTTCATAGCTTCATCTATGTAATTTTTGACTTCATCTTCTGTCATATTGCTTTTTACGACATTGAACTTATACTTCATAACCAGCCTCCTTTCTTTTACTCAGTAAATAGTCTATAACAACCATATCATTGAACAACTCTAATATATTAGACGAGTCAATCTTATCCAAAACATCTGACACATCCTTGAATATATTATTATCACAATATTCGCAACGAGTTAAACCATACATATAGTAGTCAGTAGTATATGGAACACTGTTATATGTTCTGTAATATATTGTATTATAGCTTTCAAGAAGTTCAGGTGTAAGATGTTCACGGAATGACACATCACTCATATTGATTTTTAGCATATCAGATAGATACTTTGTTAGAGCCCATTTAGCGTCTACAACGCTACCACAATAACAAGTGTGGTTATTCTTTGCTTTCTCTATGTTATAAAACACACGCAACATACTAATCATTTTTGGTCTCCTTATTATTTGTTGTTAATAATTACAGGACAATGTATTGGCGGAATAAACACCAGACGTTCTGATGCTGGCGATTCCATATTTCTTAAATCATAATTAATCTCTATAATATTATCATCAACCTTCTTAATCATTAATATACTATCTGGATACCTTGCGAATACGCTTGTTCCGCTAATTCTATTCATACTATTACCAACTCCCTTATTATAGTGATGACTGAATATAAATGTTTTTCCTAATGACAGCAACATATTATCAACATACTTAAAGAAATTTGTTACTTCACGTTGGCTATTCTCATCTCCCATAAACAACTTATAGATAGGGTCAACGATTAACACATCAATTTCTGACATTATATTCTTACATTTATCCGACATAAGATACTCAAAAAAGTCATTATATCTAACGTTACTACCACGCATATTTACGAGAAAAACATTACTTTCATCAACACTAATATGTTTGCTTATATCATCTATCCTATCCAATATTACATTATCATCTACCTCTACATTAACATATAATACTTTCTTTTTCTTAACTTTTCTACCTAACCAACAATCGCCAGAACTTAAAGCGCACGCTAACTGCAATAGTAAATATGTTTTTCCAACCTTCGGTTCACCTGACAAAATCATACAACACGATTCATCTAATATACCTTCTATTAAAGGCATTCTTGACTTTCTGTTGGTATTTTTTATTGTCTGTAATGAAAATATTGATGGAACATTACTTACCCTTCTGTTTCTGACAAAATCCTCAAACGAATTAGAGCCAATGTTTTCTTCAACAATATACTGTGGTATAGTTTCCCGATAAGAGCCAGCCAGTCTGGTATATGCACCATAGTGCATAGTAGATATATCACACTCATATCCAATACTTAACATATAATTGAATATTATTTTTCGTCTATCCTCATATTCCTCCTTACTGTTAGCATTTACCTTTACAATGGCGTGCAATGACTTATTACCAGAGTAAATAATGAATTGTATTGGAAGACCAGATTCTTTAAGAATTCTATATTGTTCTCCAATAGGAAGTTTATCGTTCTCAACCAAAATGTATCGGTATGTAGTAATATTACTATTTGTTATACCATTACCATCAACAGGATTAACCTTAACCAATCCATTACGAGGCACTTTAAAATTATTACTAAATAAGTCACTATACTTATATATCCTATAATTAAATTCCTTTGTATCTTTATTCAAAGAAGCAACACATATAAACTCATCAGGCTTATACATACCAGTTATCATATCCCTGAAAAATCTATTCATATCATCATCAGTAAATCTCCTACCAAACTCGTTTATATACTCGTTATTTTTAATGGGCTCATAATATAATCTGTATTTATTTACTTTATTAAGGTCTATTCGTTTAGCACTTGATATAGTAGCATTTATCTCTGAGTTTGAGAGACCATACTCTCTGGCTTTTTCAATCAGTGCGTTCACATCTCTCTCGGATGCAAAAGCTACAAGAGCAGCTCTGAATAACATATTATTTCTATTACCGACGGATACATCTCCTGATATGAACTTTTTATAATAATCATAAAACTCTATCATTGTATCCATCCTCCAAATCTTTGAAGTCTAAAAAACGAATAGCAAAACCGTCTTTAATCATTATATATCCTGTTTTACCAACTGCATTATTAACAGCTTCGCTTAATCGTATTGGAACACCTCTTTTCTTTATTCCGAGGCTAACGAATAAATCACATAATCTTGTTTTACACTGGTCAATGGCTGGTATCGGGAACTCATAAATCTTTTCTATATCAAGGAGACGAACCTTGAAAACAAGACAAGGTTCGTCTCGCTTTGATATAGTTTCGCGGATACCAACCATTTCAAACTTATATAGGCCATCTGGTATATCTTGGTGTTTTATACCAAACGACTCATTTAACACCATATCTTCAATTTGCATAGATTGGTCTCCGTTGGCGTTAGAGTTATTTAGTCATTAGATATTTGTCTTCTGTTACGAAGTTCTTTACGCCAAGATTATCCACTACTGGATATATGTATTTATCATCCAGTAATGACCAATATGTATAAAATTTACCATCCTTAATACACTTATCAAACAGTCCAGCTGATTTAAATAAATTAATAATTTTCCATTCAACACCAGGAGTTAACGATACAAATATATACGTGAGAATATCTTTATATTCTTCGTATTTGCCATATAATCGCATACCTTCCTTGCCGCTTTTTTGAAATTTTATCGGCTCTACTTCAAGAACTTTGAACTTGTATACACCTGGAGCTGGTATAAATACCTTTTTATTAGTTGTCTGTCTTGGTATTTCCATCTCATACACATAATCATTAAGGACATTAGGGTCACTTGGCATAGTATTACTCCTCTATGTTATTGGTTAATTCTTCATTATTTTCTTCAAGTAAAGTATCGCCTGTTTCAGTTATACAATCAGAATATATTTTATCTATAATTGTTTGGTAATCATCTAACTTAACCATTGGAGGTAATCCGTGTGAGTTCTTTGCATCATATCTTGAAGTTCGTTCTGTAAGTATATATCTCTCATCTACATACTCACCATCATCTGTTTTACTGACCATATAGTTCAAAAACAGCATTGTATCAGCCCACTCCTTAAACATATCAGATACAGAAATTTTATCACCAGATAATAATTTCAAAGTATATCTATCGTATGTAGCCCCTGTTGGGTCTTCAAACTTCCTGATAGTAGAATGGCAAACGCATACCACGGTTATGCCTTTCTTATTTATGGCATCCAATTTCTTCAAAACTTTTGACATCCACTCGCCAACCATAACCCAACCTTTACCATATCCAAAAGCTTCAATGGAAGGTTGTCTATTTTGCGTACATATATAGTCTGTAACGTGTTTTTGCAACCAATCTAATGTATCTATTACCAATGTTTTAACATCATAACCAACCCTTTCAGATATGCTGTTTTTATCGTTACTAAAAATGTCAAGAAAGTTTATAATATCTGTAAACTTTTCTGGAATAAATCGTGCACAGTCTATATGCCTTGTTCTATCTTCAATATCAACTATAAGTGGGTTCTTGAACTTACTTGCCAATGTAGATTTTCCTACACCTTCAACTCCGTAAATTAAGATTCTCGGTGCACCAATATTTTTCCCAAGCAATATCGGGAAATCAATTCTAATGTTAGACGATTCTGATGATGGTATTAAAGCGCTAGCCTTAATACTCTTTACGCTCTGAATGTCTGGCATAGCACATTGTGGTTCAGAAGTTGTTTGGTTAGTGGTTAGTTTCTTCATAATCAGTCTCCTTAAAGATTAATGTTTTTTGATTTGTTTTGTTATCATACAGCTCCATTAATGGAGTATATGGCGATGGTGAATTTATATTGCACACAGCGTTGATATAATCAATCACTGATTTAATATTATCTGACTTAACATACAAATAGCTATCACTTATTTTCTTTACATCTTTACTGTCCTTATATATTACAAATCTTGCTCCCATCTTAACAATAGAATCGGACTGAAAAGCATTCTCAACAGTGAATTTCAGTTTAACAATTTCATTTATATCCATTTCTACCAAATAATAAAAACCGTTCATTTCATCAAAAGATTTTTCAAACACACTATTATATCCGATTTTAATAGCTTTGAATTTACTCATTAGATAGTGAAAAAGTTCACCACATCCGATATTGTCAAGTTTCTCAACTACATTTTTCATCATTTCTGTTTTACTCCTGAGTCTTAATAATGGACTTACAATTCTTGGCATAGTTGGTATCCTTTCATTAGTTTTTAGATTTTGATATTATCTCTGTGTTTATCATTTCAAACCCGACTCTAATACATTCTTCATCTATTATATACCTCTTGTAAGGTATTTCATTAGAAGTTAGCACAACCATATCTTCAATTGTTTTTATATCAGCACATACTAACCATTCCTCTCCACAATATTTAAGAAAAAACTTCATATTTTCAATCTTCATATGTAGTTCATTTAAACAGAAGAATTCATTTTGGGTCATTAACATATCTTCAACATCTATCAATACCAAGCCATCAATATTTTTATTTGGCAATTTACACTCATTATCACTAATCTTATCTTTAAAGAAATATATATTATAGTTGTCATATATTGCTATATTAGTGCAATATTCAGGAACAAACACTTTTCCAAGACAAATAAGCTTTGTTTTTATGATACAAAAGAGTTCTGAATTTATTATATATCCATCTTTGTTGTGGTAATTAATATACAGGAATGGAATATTTGGGTTGTATGATACTGTTATAAATCCATCATCATTCAGAGAATTATCTAACATTACTTTAGCTATACTTAATCCATTCTTAAATAATATTCCGTTATACATAAAGGAGATGTCATTTGTTGTATATCCGTTAATTTTAGCCCTTCCAGTTTGATATTGTTTATCCAACACATATCCATTATCATCAAGCTTAAAGAAAATTGTATTATTGTTGAAGACCAATACAGGTTTTGTTCCGCATATAATGTATTCAAGTTTATCATCTATATTATTAGAATATTCAAATGTTTGTTCAATTTTTTTGTCATTTGAAAATAGTATAAATTTAACTTCATTGTTCTCTGGGATATCTACTAATACTTGAAATAGGTCGGCATTTTGATACACATTAAACACTCTATCACTTACAAATAGATAATCATAAGTTTGTCTTACATACTTAATATCATTCATAATCAGTCTCCTTTGTATATCATTAATCATTTAATATAAATCATATATATCAATCAACATTCTATACATTATATTATACAATTAACTTATAATAAGTTTCAAAACTTATTATATCATTCCAATTATGCAAATGTCAAATTGAGAATAATGTTATTAAAATGATAAAAATGATATTAAAATTAGATTGATAGATTATTTTTGTTTGTATGCAGGGCTTTCAAAAATCAATTATAAGCAATTATTTTTACCAAGCCTATATGATTATATAGGGAGCAACGAGATATTCAAACCTGGTTGAAATTTGATGCATTTCCGTGCATTTTATCATCCGCTTTAAACGACTTCTCCCAATATTTTTCCCAATCAATCAATCCATATATTACATTGTGCCACATCAACACAAAAATCTCTGTTAAATTGTAATATTTCTTTTCTGAATTGTAAACATAAAGCTCTTGATAATTATCAAAATCTAAATTACATAATATCTTTTTTATAGTTGATTTATCAGCAATTATCATAACTGAAATACACTATATATTCTTTCCCCAATAGGTCTATTCAATAACATATCCATAGCTTTACATATGGTAATATCTAAACTAACGTGTAATTTCAACATTGCCATCCTCATTATAACAACAGCACCAACCTGCTTTGATACTAAATCTGGATAAAACTTACCATCCTCCCTGTATTTACCCTTAGTATACATATTTGTCCCAGACCATAAATATGGCGTATTTATACCTCTCCTCTTATAACCAAATCCATTATACGCTTCCAACCAATACAAAGCACCACCCACAGTCCACTTATCATCTAACGCTTCACGTTCCTTTAATGCATCTATAGCTGACTCCTGAAATGTAAAGGGTGGACTCCCAGTAACTGGCCTACCAGCAGGAACATTAACAGTCCGAGCTGTTAACGGGTCACCATTATGTAAATGAGAATTAAAATTGAAATTTGACTCTAAATAATGAATGACACCTATTAAAAACGGTGGAACATTAACATACTTCGCAATTTCGTCATACTTCTCTCTGTTCGCTATTATCTTTTTACAAACAGCCACAGCTGGCTTTACATAATCATCTTTCGGAATACATAAATAATATTTACTTTCATAAGTCTTCTCTAACGATTCATCAGACCTTAAACCATTTCTCCAACGCATTTTCTCTTTCTCCTTCTCCTCATATTTCTCTTACCATCTATATTTACAGACTTACGTCTCAGTATAACATACTTCTTCTTGTTGCGACTAACCTTTTTAACCTCGTATTTAGTGTTTAATTTATTAACGTGTTCTAAAAACTGTTCAACACTATCTAACTTACATCCATCAATTCTTCTCTCTAAGTACACTAACTCTTCCTTAATCTGAGGTACATTAAAGGGGTGTAAATAATAGAAGTTATCACTTACATATTCAGACAGAGATAAATGAACGTATGGTAAAGGATATATGTTCTCATTAATACCATATAACTTGCTCATAATACTGATACTTAATATTCTCTCAGTCATTATATTATAAACATAATTCATAAATCTTCTGTTTCTTATAACACTACCAATAAAAGAGATACTAAAACCAAGCTTTGTTATCTCACGATACCTAACACCACTTAAATATAAACTGGCAACAACAAACGCTCTATACTTACGAGATATAGTATCTGTATATAAATATATTAAATTATTCTCTAAACTTTTCTGCATACGACATTATAAAATCTGATAATTGCAACTCTTTCTCAATACCTAACGGATTTATATAAAAATAATCAGGGACATCTATTAACACCTTTTCTGGTATTTTATTATAACTGCTAACAATTTTTTCAGATATATAAGGAGCTAATCTTTGCTTAAACATTTCTGTGACAATTCTCGAACATTTAGAGTGAATTCTATCTAAATCGTCTAAAAACTTCTTAGGATTGTTCCTTACATAAGAATCTAAATCACTATACTGATTTTTTACATAATCAATATAAGCACGACAACCAATAAAAAATAACTGACCAACACAAGACTCTCTCTCCTTTGTAAGCAACGGACTTAACCTAACATTTATCTCCATCAATCTCCCTAATTCTTTTGGACTGTATGAGATTTCAGAATTTACTTTTGAATAAAAAGGATTTTCACCAACCAGCGTCCCTGCAATATTTTGATAGTATTCAACTTCAGCCATAGATTGCATTAATTTATTACTAATACTATAATTTATAGGCTTAAAACCCAACGTGGATATATTAAATAAACGATTTGCAATATTCTCACCATAGTAATTTGGTAACGGAAAACCAAACTGGTTCATCAATATAGACTCAGGTCTCTCTTTCTGTAAAGCAGAAAAATATGTGCTCGCTATAGCATTCTTTATATTACCTCCACTAACTGGTGTATACCAATTATAATCAGATAATATAAGCTTGTTAACTTGCTTTATTAAATTAGGCCATAACCCTCCTACCAGGTTTGCACCAAAGTTGGGCAAATATGCAGTAGGATTACTGATTAATATATCCAAATCGTGTATTGCACGAAAAGCACCATAATCCTGAATCTCATACAAAATAGTCCTAAAACCTTTTGAAACATAATTATATATGTCTCTATCACTTAACTGACCATTGTTATACCTATCGGATAATATATTGTAAATATTCTCTAATGTGCTATTGATAACTAACGATTGATAAAACGGCTCCATTCGCTTAATATACATTATCTTATATTCATTACCATTCTTTGAGATTACGCTTCCCTCTGGTGTCAGCGTTCTTGCTCTACCTAATGCTCTCTGAGTAAGTAAACTTGATTTATCATTTATTCCAAAAAATATACTTACAAGCGAGATTACCATAAACCCTAATAAACTCTCAGCAATTCTCTCTAAAGCTTCTGGTGGCGTTGTAGATACAATTTTCTCAATACTATCTGGTATTATTTCTTCAGGATATTTTCTTATACCCTCAATGCTTTCTTCTATCTTACGCCGTTTACTAAGCGTATTTTTCCTAAGTAAATGATATATTATTGGTAACCCATACAATGTAGTTGAAAACACTACCCCAGGATAACTCATCCTCGCAGATATTTTTATTAGATTACTAAATACAGTAGTAAATGGCATTAACCATCTGCCACCAAATCTATGCTTTATCGTTCTATGAATTTGACTAATCTTCTCATTATCAAAATCATTAATAAATGTAGTAATATTCATCTCTTCTATTGATTTCTGCCAACTATAAGAATTTGGATTTATTATCCAATTGTTTTTATCCTGCTTAGACTCATAAAACAAATCATCAAATACAAAATCATATATGTCTTCTATTCTTGTCAAACCTTTATCGTGTGCAGTTTTTACAGAATATAATAAGGCTTTGGAAAATCCAAATGTAGTTTTAACAAATTCGTCAATTGTATATGCTAATGCAGTCGGTAGCGTTATAAACTTCCAAAAAATCTTACCAGCTTTTGTACTGCCATATGGAAGTAATGGTAATTTTTCTTTTTCTAATTGAGATATTGACTTTGCAGTTAATCTCAAACGAACAGCACTTATTCTATTATTGAAAGTGCTTCTTAAATTAGACCAAAGCAATTCTAAATATTTTGCAGTAAGCTTAGAAAATAATAATCTATCCCTCATTAAAACATCACCAAGACTATAATCACCAATCTTACCATTAGCTAAAGAGTTTAATAACCCAGCTAAATGCTGTGAAGCAAATCTTAACAAACCATATGTAATCCCAGTCGTATTTTGAAATATAGTCGTAACACCAGACAATAGTGAATTAACATAAAAAGCATAGACTTTATCGCTTCTTGATACTTCACTAAAAGTATTACTGGCTACGATTCTTGATATTCCAAGCATTTCCTCAAACGTATACTGATTATCCTTGTCTACTCCAGATAGCCTATTCAAAAAATCCCTATAGCTACTTGCATAACCATTCTTTATAACATCATCAACAATATTAACTAAATTGCTATCTGTCAATTGAGAAGAAATATTAAACAAATCATTAAATAACTTACTAACATTACTGTCAACGTGAATTAAAGTCGTCGGCTCACTACCAAACAAAATATGCTCAATACTTTCTATTAACCTATCAATTACATTTGATAAATTATTATGATTGGATACACCATCGGCTATATTATTGAACACCTTATCAATAGAGTCTGGACTCCTATCTGTTAACGATAGCAATCCAACTACTCTCATAGACTCTAATCCCAACTTAGATATAACTCTCCTTGTTTTATTAACAACTTTCTGATTTTCTTCCAAACCAGCTTCAAGGTCTTCATTAGTAGCACCGTGAAACGCATTAAGAAATAAACCAGCAACACTGGCAGCTTTTATCCTTATCCTAATAACCATTAACATTTCTCTTATTTTTGAAAAAGCATCCATCAACTCTTCTCTAACAGATGTATCTCCACTTCTATACCTGCTAATTAAATCATATACATTGTTTATAAATTGTGTATTCGGTCTTAACTCATATGCATATCCCCAAGCATCTGTGGTTAACCTTGAAGCAAAATGATATAAAAGTTTTTTATTTTTAGGACTTATCGTTATTACATTAAGCAACCACTCATAATCATCTGCACTTAAACTAACTCTATTACTCAATAATTTGGCTAGTTCATTTAATCTATTATTCAACTCCTCAGATTCTTGGTCACTCGGAGTATAGCCTTCAATAGTAAGTCTTTTATTTTTTATATCAGATTGAATTTTACTTATTTTATCTCTAATTTTTCTTAACTCAGGATATATATTCTCACTATATTCCTTTTCTCTCTCTTCTTTCTTCCTGGTATACATATTTCGCCATGAGGCTCTTGATACCTTTTCAACCGAAGCAAGTATGGAACTCAGAGAAGTGCTCAGCACCCTTTTTGCTTCTAACGATTTTGCAACTTCATCATATAAACGACTATTGACTATTTTTAAATCCTCTCCAGGTAATATAGCCTCCCTTGAAAACAACTCAAATAACTCATTTTTCTCAATAAATATTTTTTCTAATACGGACGTTAACCTACCTATATTGTATCCATTATTCAATACCTTAATATACAATTCGCTGCGAGTATCTGCATCCAATGTATTATTAAAAGTTTTATGAACGTAGTCCATAAATACTTGTTTTACATAATCATTTTCATTATCAAAATCACTTCCAGTTAAAAGCTTATATAGCTCTTTGGCTGTTATACCATCATCAGGGATTTCTCTATTGAACGTATTTCTATATATATCAGAAATTTCATCTTTACTTAATGTTCTTACAATATAATAATAAAAACCAGTAGCTGGAGTTTTTAATTTAACATCACTTTGGTTATATACAGATATTTCTTTGGATAATACAATATTTTCTTTATACTCCTCTAAATCAAACATAGTTTTATACAATTGCTCCAAGTATTTGTATTCATATATATTGACATCTTTTTTCCTTTTTCTTAAATCTTCTCCAGCCATAATTGCACTACCAATAGTATCGTATAATTCAGAAAGGTCTATTTTAAGCTTATTTGCTTTAGATAATATTCTTGTCTTTTTCTTGCCAACAAATGCAGCATAATTATTGAAAACATTACTGGTACTAAAAACATTATCAATAGTTGAATTGACTATCTTACTAAACTCAACGTCAATCTTATCTTCACTGTTTATTAACTGAGATGTAGCATACTTTATATACTCACCAGTAATTAATCCATCACGCAAAAAGTATTCAACAGTAATTGGTTCACTATATTTTCTTACTACACTTGAAATCTCACTTGCATCTCTTATTTCCTTAACATTATCATTTAACATCAAATTATCCACTGCAATAAACAGTTTATACAATGAAGATATATAAGATTCTAATTCCTTTTCATTAATTTGATTATTTCTATACTTATCTCTAATATTAACTAAAGCCCTTGCTATCAAAGTGTTTAATACCTGCAAACCAGAAATAGATATAATTGATGGATTTTTTACCAATAAGATATTATTATTTTTATTTCTTCTCCCTTTTAAGTCAAGTATCCTTCTTAATGTTATTAAATCTACATAAAATTGTGAATGTTCTAAATCTTTATTATTTACAAACCTATCAATAAAATCTTCAATATTTGAACTATATTCCAACATTTTATCAATGTATGTATCTATAAACTCTTCAATATCTACACTGTATACGTCTTCTAAATACTCACCATACATTAAAAAGTTAATCGCTACGTGCTGGTCTACTTCACTACATAAACTAAACAAGTCTTCTAAACTTATGATTGGAGCAGTCAATGTTCGGCTTGGATTAGTATGATACTCATATAAATGATAATATTCATCTGGGTTTATGTTTTCTTCTTTTCTACGTACAATTCCAACTAAATTACTTAATACTAAATCAAAATTAAATGTTGATTTATTATCTGTTTTAATTACTAATTTATTATTGCTAATTAAATCATATATATCATCACCATCTATTGTGTATACAAACACACTTTTACCATATATCTTATTTAACTTTTCAACAGCATTATTTATAGTTTCCCCTCTCATCTCCATATTACTCAAAATCATATCTGAAAGTTGACTGGCTATTTCATTAACAAAATATTTCATAGCATTAACATCAACAACCTTTGTCTCAAATGTATTACCATTTTCATCACTTTCTCTAATAACTTTTGTAATAATGTCAGAATTAATAATCCTATTCATAATTCTACTAAACTTGTTCATTATAATTTTCTTTATATTAATAACATCAGGATTATTGTCATCAGTATTTCTGGTAATAGCGGTTAATATTTTATTAGCATAATAGTCTAATGTCTCTATATAAATCTCATCTGACTCAATATCATTACTTGCAATATCAAACAAAGCAAGAGTTAAAGATAATTCAAGTAGCTCACTCATTTTATTATTATCATCAGCAAGCCTTCTGTATAATTTTATGTTATTATCGTCGGTTATAAATAAATAATCAAATATTTTATCTCTAAGCTTCGTTGCTTTTTTATAGTCAAAGTTTCTCGCATAAATATCTATTTTAACACCAGTAACATTAGCTTCAGCTATATATGTAAGTAATATTGGGATAGATAAAATATGCCTTCTATTTTTCATTGTTATTTTTCTGTAATTTGCCTCAATACTGCGTAAAATTACACCAAGAGGGTCTTCTGAAACTTCAAAAGGTGTTGATAACTCTTTCTCTACTACAGTATTTTCATCATCTTCATTATAATCTTCAATGTTTTCAATTACATCATAATACACAACTTCACCAGTCTTAATCTTTCGCTTTGGCTTGGGAAACAATACTGGAGCGGAATTAATCATCTTTTCAACCGTTGTGTATAAATCAGAGTTTGTTTTTATAAAACCATTGTCATACAAAACTTTTAGTGGATAGAGATACACAAAATATGGCAAAGGTGAATTATCTATACCATTATTAGAAGCCGCACTTGGGAAATAAAAGTGACTAATATCTGGTAATTCTTTGTTTTCTAATAGACTAAACAATTTATTGTTTTCATTATGTATAACATTAGCAAAAGCTACTATCATATCTGACAAAAATTCATTTTTTACTTCATAAGATTCAGCATACCAAAGTGCAGAATTGATAAAATGTATTAAAGAAGCTAACTTATCATTATATGCCAAATCATATCCATTATCTTTATAATCATATAATAAAGCATAAATCGGCTCACCTTTTTCATTAGATTCTTTATTAACAAGTAGCACTTTATTGAAAGACGATGATAATTTGCCATTAATCCTCATCCCAAACTTTTTAACAAAATCACCAACGTTTGCAGGGTTTCTATCAATGGCTTCAATCATAGAATCGTATATCAACCTAATAACATATAAAGTTGGAGTAATCTTTATAATATTATCATTCTTATCAACGGACTTATCAATCTCCATCCACTCATTATTGATTTCTTCAATAAACTCTTTAAGATTACGTAGCGTCTCCTTTACCTTTGAAATACTGGTATTCTTATCAATACTTGACAAAAAATCTATCGTCCGTATAAATGTTTCATATATTATATTATTAGGATTAATCTTATAACTTTCTATAAAAGTTTGATTACTACTTGTAGTATACATATCAATAACATTACTAAATCTATCATCATTAGAAACACCTTCAGCAGATATAACAGAAAGAGCTTTGTCGTATATTGACTTTTTAATAGCCAATACATTAAATTTTTCCTTTTCTGGTGAAGAATAAGCCTTGTAGAATAAGCTTGATAACGTAAATGGAGTCTTCATTATTCTTTTTGACTTATCTTTATAATACAAAAGCGAAGACTCAATGGATTCTATATGTTGTAAATATTTACCAGACCTCTCTCTTAAATCAATATCACCTATAACTCTAAATGCTTCAGTATCATAACTACCTAATTCTTTTTCTTCTTCTAATTCTTCTTTTTCTTCTTTTAATTCACTACCCTGTGTTAATATAACACCTCCTTGCTCTTCTTGTTCAGTCTTTAATCTGCTTAATCTTAAAATTTCTTTAACATCATTTCTATTTAATACTCTATTCATCCTACTTATTATAGTATTAAGTCTTGATGATATAGTCTTTGTGCCACTAATACCAGTAGTTATATCTCTTACAACTACCATTAAATTTCTAAGTTTCTCATATTTTTCTATATATTCTGTAGTGTGTTGAATGGTAGTATAATTTGCTACATCAGAAAAAATATTTAATATGGAAATTATTACACCATACTCACTATTATTTAATACAGGAGAAATTTTACTGTCTCCTTGTAAAAATAAATCATTAACATATCCAACTATAGTGTTATATAAACTGTTGAATAGTTCTAATATGTCTTTTCTCCCCTCTACAGTACCTTTCCTTCCACTAATAATTTCATTAATCTTATCCTGGTCATAATTAACTTTAAATAAATTATTAGTAGTAACTAACTGATGTAACTTTTCAAAAGCATTATTAGCTCTTTCAAGAATTTCGGTATTTTTAAATTCACTCAAATTGTAATTTTGGATAGACCATAACAGTTTCGCAGTTAAACTATATATTCTTGAAATCTCTGTTGGATTTACAATTTCATCAAAATCTGCTATCTTTTCTTCTGGTTCAGGAATTTTTTCAATTTTCTGTTCAATATTGACCTTTAATTCTTTATTATCTTCTTCTGCAACATTTTGGAACTTTTCAATTAACTTATTTGCTTTTTCTATTTCATCACTCAACTCTGATAATATATTTTCTGCCGATTGTTTATTTTCCTTTTCTAATATATGAACTACAGTATCATATAAAGGTTGTATGCTAATAACAGTTTTATTGCTAATTAAGTCATCATAATATTTAACTATAGTGCTAACTGCACTATAATCCTGATTATTTTTGTTGTTTTCATATTCTTCTAAAATGTTAATAAAAACTTCACTATCATTACCAAAGACATATAATTTATCTTTATATTTTTTTATAGCATTAATAATGCATAATGCATCATATTCATTAGACTCACCATCTCTATTTAAAACAATATAATCCCCAATACCATACATAACATCAGTAACAGAAGAAAGATTTTCGGTAAACTTATTAGCAACACCTTCTAATGCTAAGCTAGCATTATGTTGTAATCGTATTACTCTATTTCTAATATCCCTTAGTTGCTGAAAAGTAGAAGTTATTTCTGGTATTTTAGTAATAATACTATCTATTTTTTGTGATATATCAAGGATAATGTCAGAAATTTTATCTTCTATACCATTATGCTTTTCATAGATATTGAATATACTATCTTTGTTAAATAAGTCAGATTTGTAAATGCTGGAAACAATCTCACCAATAACATGCAAGTTATATATAAATGTATTTTCTTCAAGAGGAGTAACTAATTTGGCAACATCATCTATTACAAGTTTTTTATGTATTTCATTAATACACGTAGATAAAGTCTGAAAAACTTCCTTGAAACTGTCATATGCCTGCCCAATTTCTGAAACATCTTTTGTTTCATACATTATACTAATAGCATTGGATACAACTTTAATAGCATTATATAAGTTTTGTATATCTTCTGTTGGAAGACCTTTTTGGTCAAGTCTCTCTACTCTTTTTGAAATTTCTGAAATTAAATTATTAGTTCTTGATAATGTTGGCTTAATTAGTTTCTGTGCTATCCTTTTCCCATATTTTTTATAATTGGTAATCTTACCAGCAAATTTTTGTGCATTTGATACTCGCTCATAAATTTCATTAGCTAACCTAATTTTTCTTATAAGTCCACTATCCCTTTCATACAGCTTATCTATATTTCTTGTTTTACTTATATATTCAAGAAATGTCTTTGCGGCCGAGTAAGATTTTGAAATATCCACCTTCCTCACAGATATAGTTTTTTTACCAGTAATAGTGCTTTGCAAATCTCTTAATCTTTCCCGACCGCTAACGTTTCGTTCCTCAACCTCATCACTTACAACATATATTTTTTCTGTCCTATTAATCAGTTTATTCAAATGTTCATCTGCTTCTATAAATGACATTGTTATTTCGTCATTAACATAATCCACTCTATCTTTTAATAAATTATTTTCTCTATTTATTAGTAATTCTAACGGCGAGTTTATACCAAACAACTGTTGGTTACGGATAATGTTTTTTGAATGTTTAACTAACGGAACTATAACTTTATCAATTATTAAATCTGATAATATATTTCTTGTTTTTGATATATCAATAGCTAAACTTCTATTTGTCGCATAGTAATTGTTTATATCCTCCCATATCATTCCACTTTCTATAATATTAACAGCGGATTCGTAGTCAATGCCATATACTTGTGATAGGTGGTATATAGTTTCAAAGACAGAAGATTTATCATCGCCAGACAACAATCCATCAAAAAGCTTCTTCATATCATTAACAGACATATTATTAATAAGTACGTGGGACAACTCGTGAGAGAGAGTTGTTGATATATCTGTGTCAAACCTTCTTTGATACGAATTTCTTAATGCGTCAAGAAATACTAGCCTATTAATATTTATATTTATTTTATATTTACCACCTAAAGCAACTTGTTCTGCCTGTTCTATTGCACTCTCTGCCATAGACGCTGAACCAACAGCAACAAGCAGACCTTTATCAACAAGAAAATCTGTCACATTGTTATTATTTTTTAGAATATCTATGAACTCATTATTTTCTTTATCACTAAATTTTCCATCATATATTTTCTCTGATAGCAGATACAGTCTAAATAAATCATTTTTTGTTTTATCATCCAATTTTTTTTGAGAATATATATATTCCATAATGTTATTTTTAGAAATAGTCTGCTGTTCCTGAATATCACTTTCCATAGATGGAGTTAGAGAATTCATAATTTCAGCAGCTAATTCTTTTTTATTTTCAATAAAGTTAACTTCAACTTCAGCAATATTACCAAGTTGTTTCGTAAATCCAGTAATATTGTTATCAACAACTTTATGACTAACTTCGTGAATAATATCGTCAATTTGTCTTATCAAAGACATTTTTGCTTTATATTCTGGGTTAAAATATTCAATAGCCTTAGATGCTTTCACTCCTGTATGAACAACACCACCAGATAAACCTCCAATAGCGCCCATTAAAAATTGATACGAAGCATCTTTTAAAAACTGTCTAAATGACCTATCAAACTCAGGAAATAAAACTTTATCCGAAGTCCAGTTAACAGTTTCCGTTACAACTTCTTCAATACCTTCATTAATTGCAGCACCTAATAGTAAACCAAGAGCATTTTTTACTGGAGAAGCTGTTGATTTTAAAAACCACCCGACAGTCTTTTTTTCTAATGGTAATGCTTCAACAAGACCTTCTGATAATGCCTGAATAGTGCCACGGGCTATTGCAGCAATATCAGAGTATCCAGCAGTTTTTGCTTCTAATGTAGCTGAACCACCTGCTTGTATTCCTTTTATTGCACCATAAGCAACACCCAACCAGGGTGTGGCTAACATACCAGTAACAAACCCACCAAGCTGTCCTATTGAGTCTGCTATATCTTTTGATACTTTATCTAAACCATATTCTTGAAACTTCTTTTCCGCTTCTTTTGTTTGTTCCTGATTAATAGCACCTATTATAGAGTAAGTTTTAGATATAGCATCAAAAATTCCATTGCCTTCATATATTCCATAAGAAATACCAGCTGCTATTCTATCTAAATTGCCAAATATATCATCTATAAATGAATCGGCTACAGCAGTTATAAAACCACTAATTCCTTTTCTTATAGAACTGGCATCTTTTTTGTCTCCTCCAAGTATTTTAATAAGCCCATTTCTTATTCCTTCTCTCCATCCCCAGTATGGTACATATGCTTTTGCAGTTTGCTCTGCTTCAGCAGCTTCTGAAATATTTTTATAATAGTCACTGTTTGCAGAATGTATTTTTATAAGCTCGTTAGTAAGATTATCATCTACGGATTTTCTTCTAACTTTTAGTAATGTAGCTACTTCATCTTGATTTAAAATACCAGAATTAATATATTTTAACGCTATATCATACATTGAAGTCTTATCAGGCATTAAAGCCAAATCAACTCCAAGAGATGATATAGCATTCAACTTTTGTTTGTTGTTTTCTAAATCTTTTACATAACCCTCACCAAATTTTACTTTAGCTAAGCTTATATAATCATCAATTATTGTATTATTCAGAGCTGTGTATACATTTTTAATATCACCATAACCAGGTTTTTTTGTATTATTAATTTCATCCAGCTGAGCAATAGTAAGGCTATTATCAAGTGTATATATTGAATTTTTAGTTTCCTCTATCCTGTTATCTATCAAAGGAACTAAAATATCTGATAACGTTCCCTTTGAATTAGCGTTATATTGTTTTAGAGTTTCTAATATCCTAAGATTTCTATTTAATTGCTCCCTGTATAAAACTGGATTAAAATTACCAAGATTACTTAATTTATTACCACTTATAAGAGATTGAGCAAATGAGTTTATATCATATCTGTTTTCGTCATAAGCTATACTCATCATTTATTCTCCTCAGTATTGCTTCTACGACCTTTGATATATTCTAACCCAGATTTGGTAAGTTCAATAATATATTGTGGGTCATATTGAGCATTATCACCTTTACTTTTTTGTATCTGATGAAATTTGTCATATACATATCGAACGAGCTCTTTAACATCAGACTTATTAGTATCAGGATTATTAATAAAGTCCATAATAGAAGAAATTGTATCGTCCTGGTGTTGAACTCTCAAATCTTTGGCAATATATGCTCCACCAGAGTTCTCTTGTTGTCTTATAATATTGCCTGTAATATTTAGATTCTGACCTGGAGTCTGTTGCTGACCAATATCAATATTACTGGCATCACTTTTTACTTTCGGGAATGAACTATTAATATCTATATTATTTAACGGCTGATTAACATTCGGAAGTGTATTCATACTTAACACACTATTATCATAACCTCTAATTAAAGCTTCAAGCTGCAATATTTCAGCTTTATTTCTTGTTCTTAAATTCTCTAACTCTTTCTCTTTACTGGCACTGGAGCTTATTTGTGCTAAAGTATTAGCCAGCTGCTGTTGCAATATAGCAGTTTGCTTTTCAAATTCTTTCTGCATAATAACCAGTTTATTAAAAAATTCCTGGTTCATCATTGTGGTTTTAAATTCAATCTCTCTCTCAAACATATCCTTTTCCATTTTCTTAAATAACAGCTGTTGTAAGAATTGTCTATCCTGTTTTGCTTGTTCCATCCTATATTTTTCTAAATCGCTAATTTTCGTGTTTTCTAATACACCACGATTAACTTCATCACTAAGTCCTTGCGTTAACTTTTGTTGTGCTTGTTTTTCCTGCTCAGATATTACCAATAAATCTCTTACTAAATTATCCATCCATTTCCCTGAGGCTATGGCTCCTGCTGGTGAAGGAACATTTACCTGTTGTGGTGCATACTGTTGAGACCACCTGGATACCTGACCTGTCAGCCTCTGTAATGCTTCGTAGACAGGATTGGTCTGTTGTGGAGAATATTGTTTTATGATAGAATTAGCTTCTTCCTCAGAAACATTATCATCAATAATATAAGTATTCCCAAACTCATCTTTTATCGTTTTTGGCATTGTCTATCTCCTCAGTAGTATATACCTCTATATCTGTCATATCCATACCTTGCACCTACCAGAGCTGGAGTCATTGCACCTATTCCACCACCTATTGCAGAACCAATTCCACCACCTATAGCACCTCCTCCGTAAGTGCCTAATCCACTCATCAACCCTGTCCCTAATGCTTTAACAACATTAATATCCGTCCCTAACTGCTTGTTATAGAACAACTGAGTTAGTAAATTCGCAAGTGCACTTGCACCACCTGCTATAAAAGGATTACCTCCTGATAGAACACCACCAAGAATGCCAGCTATAGTTGAAATAGCCGTTGTGCCAGTAGTGGCACGTCTCTCATTTTGAGCATATACCTTGTTAGCAAACATGGGATTAGCTTGAGCAATAGTTGTAAATGCTCTTTGCTTACTCAAATTGTATCCAAATGTATCTTTCATAATATCAGATAATCCTGCCATAACATTTCTCCTATCTTGCTAAACCATATTTTTTTGTAAATTCATCTTCATTAATGTTTTCATTAGACCTATTTGACATCATATTTAGCAAATACATAGTCATCGGGTCTGCGGATAACACAATAGGCATACCATTCATCTTCGTGATGTAATACGGCTGCCAGTTATACATCTGGTTGCCCGTCACTCCTGTATATGCTTTTAATACATCACCTATATTTACACCACGATTTTCCGATTTGGCAAAAGTTTTAGCACCATACCCTGTCGTATACCCTTGAACCATCATATCAAATGGCTGAGTATAGTCATATACTTTACCACCACCTATTGCCTGTCCTGCTATATTACCTATACCTCCAAGCAATGCCCCAGCCACAGGTGATATGATACCACCACCTATCAGACCTACTGTCCCCAGCAATTTCCCAAAGAAACCACCTTTTTTCCTTTTTTCGGCTTCCTTCTTTGCTTTCTCCATTTCCAATGCTCGTGCATAGTTAGCTATAAGCTGTTGATTTCCTTCTCCCCATTTAGCAAGAGAAGGAACATGTGCTCCCATACCAGCCCCAGCAGTGGCCAGAGTCTGTAATAATGAAGCAATTTTTAGTTTTGTTCCTGTGCTTGGCATAACCGAAACCTCCTATAAGAATGGTAGTACAGCACTACCAACAGTTGATAATGAATTCATAATTAATGAAGTAGTAGCCATCATTCTTTCAAATTTGGACATTTCTCTATTCACGGTATTCGGATATCCTGCTGTCGCAGAATAAAATTCTAATGCTCTATCAAACATATAAGAATTATGTTTATATTTCAGATTTATCAGGTTAGCAACATAACTACCAATAGAATTTCTGGCATCCATCAATTTAAGAGCATTATCATTTGATATTTGAGTAGGCAGTGGGTCAAGAGTTGCAGAAATTCTGTCTGCATTAGAAGCCACATCAGTTATAGAGCCGATTACCTGTCCTGATATGGACGATGCAGACCTATACAAATCAGTCAACAGACCAACAGCAAGGTTATATTTATTACTTATAACCCTCCCCTCCGTATCTATGATGACACCAAACATTCTTATTATTGACTCGTAAACTGGTGCTAACGACCTCATAGATTCCAGCAGTGAAGATACATAATACTTATTAACTTCCAGTGCGTATTCATTAAGACCCTTAATCAGGTCATATTGAACTGCAACATACTTGAGATAACTCTCGGTAATAGCATTGAATATTCTATCATACACATTTACTTTCAGTTCTTTTACTGTTTTTAATGTTTCCCTGGCAGTATATATATCAATAAAATTCGTCATACCAATTCTTTTGCCAGCAAATTTCTCATATCCATAAAAGAAATTTTTTCTTGCAATATCCAGGTTTTCTATGTAATATTGAGATATTTCTTCTGCAATAGCCAATGCTATATTTGGTGCTGAATTCAGAAGAAAATCAGTATAATTCATTGATGTGTCTATATTATTTATTACACTTCTTACCTTATTGGATGCTAACATATATATATCATTACTGCTTATGTAGTTGGATATAGTATCCCTTGTTTGATTTATAGTAGACACAAAGCCATTCATCAGACTAATAGCCGAATCTGATTTATCACTGATACCTGCGTCTATCAATCCTGCAATAGATGCAAGATTATCTGTTGTCTTTTCTATACCACTGGTAACGACGCTATCCAGCACATTGGTAGCGACACTTGCAATATTAAAATTGCTGATAATGGTTCTATTGACGCTATTAATTAAGTTGGATATGTTTGAAACATTACCGCCTATGGTATAGTTCGCCAGGGAAGGCACGGATGGTATGTTATTTGACAACGAGTTAATCCAATCAGATACTGTTGATGGTGCGGTCAGAGCATTAAATTCTGTTATCAGTCCTTTGCCGCCAGGTTGATAATTATATACCCCTTCATTTACATATTGTACTGTAGAAATTGTACTACTACCGGCATAGAAATTTAATGGTATATCCACCAATACAAGATTTATATCGGTATCAAATTTACTTGCCATATCTATTTGCTCCTATACATTTTGTATACAAACATACTATCGTCAAATATTCTACGAATTTTTTCGTGTTTATTCAAGTCTATTTTCTCCATTGAGAAGATAATAGTATCTATATCATATTTATCCATCAGTTCGTCCTTGTTTTTTACAAGTTTCAGTATGGTAGACCAGTTTCCTTTGTTAGATGCAAATACTATATTCGCAGTTTTGCCAAGTCTACGAACTATCATATACATATCGTCAAACTCATAGACTTCAAGTGCTCCTATATATATCTGATACAATAGTCCATACAGTCCTGACAGAGAGTTGTTATATTTGTAGTAGTCCAGTATTATGTCCTGTGTTAGCAAGAATAAGTTATATATCCTAATCATAGTTATCCTAACCACTCAATACAGTCATAGGTGTATTTTCCTGTACAGCGGCGTTTATATGAAAAAGTTTATATTTCATTCCCATAATATCTTTAGCTGTTTGACCGCTTCCAATTCTCCATCCAACAACTGAATATACGTCTTTAATTAATGCACAAGTATTAACAATATTAGGGTCAAGAGTATATAAAGAATAATATACTTTTAATTCTCCAATATAATCAGACATACTCTCTACGAAGTATGCAACAACACCTTCTGTACTAAACTGAAATTCGTGATAAATACTTGAATCGGAAACAATACCAATAACAAATTCATTTAGATTTATTCCAAACCTTTTACCATACAACATTTCAGTACCATTACCATTTATACTTAAATCTACGTGGTCACTATAAAACGATAAACTATAGCCGGACTCAATGGTATGCAAGATTACAGTCTCACCTTTTGATAAATAAATGTTAGCTTTAGGTACTCTAATCTTTATTGTTTGAGGCATTGATGAACTACTGTCTCTTTTATCAATATTGCTTTCATAGAATGATACAGGGCTACAGTTAGAATTAATTAACACGACTTTGAAAAATATTGTTCTAAAAACACATATTAAGTCTGGAACTACTATGCATATTCCAGAAGTTTCAGCAGCGTGAGATATATCCAGATAATCGGCTATAGTATAAATCAAAGATACAATATTGTATATCAGGTATGATACATAGTCAGGCAATATTCTTACGTAATTCCCAGAGTCCACATACGTATTATAGTAGTTCATAGCAGTTTGCAAATCGCTACCAACATCCTCATTCTTTACGTAATGCCTGAAAAATATCTCCATACAATGTAAGGATTTACGCCAGCGTTCTTTTGCAGACTGGATTTTATTCCTTATCATTGCTCATTCTCCTTGCATACTTGATATAGTTATCCACATACTCGTATATGATTGTTATTCCAGTAACCTTTCCGACATATTCAACATTTCCAACCGCATTAATGTTAAAGTTTAGATTATACACCACATCATTGCTGTATGCAATACCACTTCTGTTAAAGTATCGTCTGAAATATGTATTCATATTCGGATTTATATCTGATTTTATATCTACAACGAAATAGTTAGGATATGCAGTACCGTCTATTACTATTTGTCTGATAACTTTAAGTCTACCATCGTTTAATAGATTTTCTACGGATATTAACGGATAATGATAATCATCGTTGGAACTTCTTATAATAAATTTACTCTCATTAAAGCCACCAACAGATGCACTGATGACACCTGTAAATCCGTAATTAACATCAAAACATACAGATAATTTATTTTTAAGACTCGTCACCACACATCCTGATGATATAGCGAATACGCTGTATTGGTCATCATCATAATTCACACTTTTTATTATGTTTCTACCACCTATCTTTTTAACATCTGGATAGCCGTATTGGTTCAGAAATATCAAATATAGTTCATTATTGTATACGAACCATATTTCTGTTTCCGTTGAGTAGGTTCTTTTAATATCAATAATGTCGTATGTATTGATATGCTGGAAAGGTTTTAATTCAAAAAATCCACTACCTTCTATTGGTTCAAGTATAAATATACCGCTATTGGAGAACAATATTATATTTTTGCCAAGCTGATAAAAGCCATATATAACATTATTTGTACCTTTTGGGAATGTCAACAATTGCCCTTCTGGCGATAGTAAGTATGAATCCACACACTTATCCACTAATAGATATGCTGGCATAAATTCGTATTGTTTTTTGGAATAGCTAATTTCGTCTTCCTGCACATCACATAATCCATAAGGAGGGTCTATATACAGTATATTATACCTACCACTTTCTCCATACATTATATTCAAATTGACTATTCTTACAATATCATTATATACATTTAGTTTCATCCTGCTGTGTGTATTCATACATAAGTTATGTTCAGAATATTCTGCACCGCTCATTCCTTTGTATTTAATTGGGAATGCCCAGAAAGCTTCGGTATCAGTAGATATATATTCGCCATTATATTTTTTTACATATAACAGGTATGCAGAGTCAAATACAAATTTGTCCAGGCTGGCTATAGGTTCTATAATTCCATTTCTTATGTAGCAATTGGACATATTTGTAATGCCTATATTTTCTTCAGTATTTAGATTAGGTTTCAGGTAGTACTGAAGTAGCATATATATTACCTCATACACATATTATAGTGTGGAATTGCACTAATTTCTGAAGCTATATAGTCCTTGGATATATTCAACACTTCTTTGATGATACCCTGTTCCAGAGTCAATGCATCGTTATAGTTTTTATTATATCTCTCCATAACCATTACGGCTGTTCTGACCAGTAATTCAGGATGTATCATAGTCCAGAAAGTAATATCCTCGTCTCTTATCAATTCTTTGCTGTAATAGAATGTTTCTATCAGAATATGTCTATCTTCATTCTTTGGCTGTATATAGATATATTTCACAGGAAAATTATCTTCCAGTAATTCTGCTGGCAGACCTGTGTTCTGGATTATGATTTGCTTTTCTGAGCTTTCCAATGCACATTGTTCAGGAACGAACCCTGAAGCAATAGGATAGTAGTCAATCCTCTCGGTATACTTGTTCCCATCGCTATCTTCTTTTACTTCCCAAACATTTTTGACATACCTTATATTGGATAATGATATAATGTATTCATTAGCAGGCAGTTGGTAATAGTAGAACCCTTTCATTTTCTCTATATCAAACAAATCATCAAGATATTTCTGAGCAGTATTGAAATACATACTTACCAGACCATATATATCTGAATAGTCGTCTGCTATCGGATTTGCTACAAGGTCATATCTGCCTGTCAACTTTATAAACATTCGCTTACAGTAAAAGTAATCTTTTCTTACAGAGGCTCTGAACTTTACCTTGCCAGTGACCGTATAGGTATTATCCACATACATAGATAATGGCATACCTTCATATAGCTCGGATACTGGCAATTTCTCGTATACTACAACTGTATAATCAACATCCTGATTTAGGACATCGGAAGGTATATCTACTGTTGTAGAGTAAGTATTACCGACCTTTGTTAGAGGATATGTATTATTCAGCAATATTAGTTCTGCATTCTGTATTGACTCTTTATCCGAGGATATATTGATACTGAATATAAACTGATACATATTATTTCTCCTCTATATTTGGTTCTTCTATACCTATTTCTATATCAGACCCATAGTTTTGTTTATTTACTACTATTTTACCATACTCGTAGGTCGCATTAATCTGGCGTATAGGATAATCTGGATGGTATATGACATCTTCTGGTTCTGGCAGGTCAAGTGTTCCTACTTTATCACCGCCGTAGCTTATACCTTTTAATACATCCGATTCCAGTGGCAAACGTAATGCGAGTACACTAACAACTCCTAATGTATTTCCATACGGAGTGCCTCTTCTATACAGTGATGAAGAGAATATACTTCCTTCCGATGTACCGATTAGTATTGGGTCGTCGAATACAGTCCCAACAAGTATGTCCGCAAACAGACCGTCACTACTTTTTACGTAAGTAGTGGTAAACAATTCCTTAACACTATCAGACAAAACAGATTTATATTCATATGTGTTATCTCCATCACTACTGTATACTGTTGATTTTCTCATAATATGTGTTTTACTATGTGCAATATTATCTATCAAAATTGTGCTATTTGTAGTATCATAGTAATTCCTACAATATACGCAGAAGCATTCGCTTCCACTATACGTAGACAATACTGGCAGATAGTTAGATTCAACAAATATATTATTTATAAAAGTTGAATATATCCCTGGGCTTTCGGTAGCATACGCTCCTTTACCTCTGACAGAACAATTAATCAATGAGGTACTACCATCTACATCCAGCCTAGCTTTTTCAAGATATATCAAAGAATTATCAAATATGCTATGGGAAAACGATACAAAGTAACTATATACTGTATCATCTGTTCTTCTAATAGATAATCCACAACCAATATATATAGACCCGAAAAGAATTTGGCAACGCCCTGTATATGCAATAGTAGTATGTGCTGCTACAACATTATTCATCTGTAGTGTATAACCCGAGGTTTCCCCACGCATATAGCATTTGTTCAGCACCAATGTAAGATAATCTGTAGATGATACAAAGGAGTTAATATAATATACATTATTCAGGCATAACATACCTCTATCAGCACTACTATCATGTTTATAGTTGATATGTTGAACTCCATATCTTGTTTGTAATGTAATAGTTATGGTATTAGTGGCTATTATGATAATTTTGGACTGAGGTATTGTAATAGATGATATATGTGATGTGGCATCTGACTTATCTATAGTAATTGTCATAGATGGACCTGTATATTTATATATATGCACTTCATTACTACTCGATGGGTCAGTATCTATAGCCCCTGTTATAAAAAAGTTGGTTATAAATTGTATGTCAGATTGTGTTCCTTCAAGAACTCTAATAGTTATATTACCACCTGCTGTTATATTAATATATGTAGTATTAAGACTTGCCATTATGTTACCTCTGGTTTGCTGAAGTTAATGTTTCTTTTATACTCATTTATATTAAACCTTCCATACTTCCTGAAGTTATCATACACTACTGAAACACGCACCAAATGTTCTGGTGGAACTATCATTTTACCTATCCTATTTCCAGAATCGTATGATACTCCCTGCCTTACATCTTCCTCGGATGGATAGTAATCTTCAGGTGCTTTATCTACTACAGCCACAGAGTTCGTAATGACCAAATCATCAACTTTATAACTGTCTGCTCTTGACACCTCTGGAAGACTACCGATTATATCATGGTATAATGAAGGCACATTGGAAAAAACATCTAATAGTCCACTTATTATGGTTTCACCTTCCTCTAATGTTATGTCATATAATATAATGCCCTTATTGACTAAGTTTTCGTTATCATATTCTATATGATTATATACAAAATATTTTATGAATTCCTCCTGTATCTTTGATGTATAGTCCCTACCAACAGGAGCATATATGTAGTTGTTATAGAAGAAAACATGAGAAATTGTCTCAGCATTTTCATCATAGGTATATATATACCCCATATCATTACCACTCATAGGCAATAAATGAAAAACATTATCAACAAATACCACTCTTCCAGTACTGTTTAAGTAGAATATATTTTCACCATCACCCTGATAACACAGAAAAATATTATTTCTTATTAGCATTCTTTCGACATTGGTAACGTTTACACTTGATGATGCAGGTTCTAATGGCACATTGAAGAAATAATTAAAACATATAGTTGATGCATAATTAATAAAACCATTAAAATCACCAAAACAAAAACGTATATTTTTGTAATCATTAGTATTGAAATACGAACATCCAACAATATTTTTTATATTTTCTCCCAACCTTAATATTATGACCTTATTAGTATCATTAGTTTCCAGAATAAATACACAGTTTATAAAAGATACATATTCAGAACCAACTATATTAACATATCCTTTATTATTGGTGTCGTATCCACCACTTTCACTCGTATGTTTAATGATAAAAACACAGTCTTCAAATACTATATTGGCACTAACATTAGATGAACCATCACCGCCAACAGTCAAAAATTTAGATGAAGTTGTATCTGATGGTTCTATTATAAACACGAAGTTTCTTATGTATAATGTCTGACCTTTTTCTGACATTACTATTCTTAACCTGCTTCCTGGCTTCATATAGAAGCCAAGTCTATAATCTACCATGCCATTTTCTGTGATTAGTGTCTCCGTTTTAGCGAATACCGAAGCAATTTTGCTATTAGCTGATGCATTGATGCTTAACCAATATATCTTATACTGCTGTGTTTCTGCTTCACATACGCTGTAATATATGGAGTCATCCAATACTTGCAATGATGGTATACATTCTTTCCACCCGAATGTGTATGATTTGGTAATTTGCGTTAATCCCAAATCATTTTTTTTCATAAATACGTCATTAGAATTATTTATATCCACGAAACTACCGTTGCTATTAACAGTCAATTCGTAATATTCGCAATATTCAAGCATAGAATATTCTCCTTAAAAATTATGGGGTGATGTATGTAGGAGACCAGAACATACACCACCCCTTTCACTGGGTTATAGTTCACATGTTATGAAGCTGCGAAATCTCTACCCCAATTGTAGATAATGGCACATCCATCAA
>FWWL01003112.1_pt1 | contig 31473 bp, 30 predicted proteins | sample 2228331 | NCBI WGS metagenome assembly FWWL01 (sample SAMEA103939775, study PRJEB20133) | metagenome
GCCGTTCCAGAACATTTGCGCCGAGTAGTCCATCTCGTTATCAGGGAAGGTTTTGGAGTTGAAGGCTTTGCCCGCTTCGAGCAGCAAGCACTTGGCTCCGGCTTTCGTCAGATAATACGCGAGCACGCCGCCGGAGGTCCCAGAGCCGATCAAGATAAAATCATACCTCGTAGCCATAATAATCTCACCCTAAGAAGCACTTCCCCATGCCCCGGTAGGTCGGAGCGCGAGCTTCGATCTTCTCCCCACGCACCAAGAGATATTCGTTGAAGTGCTCAGCAAGCTCGCCGGCCTTGGCGTGTCGAAAGAAGACCGGATCGCCCGGACGCAGCGTGATATCTCGTGGGACGCGCAGGGGGGTCTGAACTTCTCCGGCACCCTCAAGGGCAGTGAGCTTCAGCCCTGGCGGCAGATACGGCACAGGGAGCCGATCGGCCCCCGCTTGCCCCGACGCGATAAAGCCGCCACCATGACAGGTCACAAAGCCCGGATCAGGAATTCTTACGATCTGAAGGGCGAAGAAGATCGCCGGCTTGAGTTTGAGATGGGCATAATAGTCGAAGAGATGGCTGCAGAGAAACCCAGAGCCTGCGGTCACTTCAGTGAGAGCCGGCTCAGCGCTGGCGAACGCGACGCTGCCCGTGCCCCCACCGTTGAAGACTTCTACAGAAAAACCTTCCCTACGGAGAAGATCTAACACCCTCTGGCGCATCTGCGCGACGTAGGGCCGTGAGAGCTTCTTGATGAGCTTGCGCGCGGGATTGAGCAGGGGCGAGAAGGGATTGCTCTCGCCCACCCCCGCAATCTGCGCTTCGTAGCCCATCAGCCCCAAGAGCTTCAAATCGGGCCGTTGTGAGATCTTCCGAGCTAGGTGCACGACGGCCTCGGGAGTGCGCAAGGGGCTGCGCCGCGCGCCTAGGTGTACCCAACCACCCACCGGACGATATGATAAATCTATCTCAATGACGACAGGGATCGGATGCTCCGGCGTCCCCTGAAGCGCCTGCAGGTGCGCCTCAGAGTCGACTACGATAGCAACACGACACTTTTGGCTGTTGAGCTGCGCCAGCAACTGGCAGTCTGAGGGCTGCACCGTCGGATAGGCAACGATAATATCTGTGAAGCCAAGCTCAACTAAAAACGCCGCCTCAGCGACGCTGTAGCTCAGGATGCCTGCAATCGCTCCTTGAGCTTTCTCAGTGATATATTTGAGCAGCCAGGGGCAGCGGATGGACTTCGAGGCGAGCCTGAGGGTCTTGCCGTGGCGGCGCACGTCGGCAAGAAGCGCTTCGATGTTGTGATCGACAGCGTCTAAGTCGACGAGCGCCGCCGGCAGGCGCTCATCACGGATCAGGCGCTTATAGCGCTCGTATTGATCTGTCATCTAGCACTGGGCGATCGTCCGTGCCCATGTGTGCCACGCAGCGAACCGCCCGCCCTTGGGCTTGCCCTGCTGCTTCCAGGCGGCCACGCTCTGTCGGTATTGCTGGCACGCGGCATTGACACAATGAGCGATACTCACGGGGTTGCCTTGGGGGTCGGCCTTGAGGCGGAACTGTGGCGGCCACACGACCCGTCGTACCGGCTGGGCCTTGGGATCGAGCGGGTTTTGCGCCGTCGTCCCCCACAAGACCCACTTGGCCACGACAAACTCCGGGTCATAGATCGGCTCATGGGGATAGGGATCAGTTCGGTCTCTAAATTTTATGCGCCCTACAGTGCCAACGTAGTCGGTCTTCTCTAGTTCAGCAACGATCTTATCGGGATCGGTGCTCCCCGCGCGATCTAGAGCCCCCTTCAAGATGAAGAAAGCATCGTACGTCGTGAAGGCCGTAAACAGCGGGCGCGACGGGGGAGAATCCCCAAAGCGCTCGATGTACGCTTGATAGAACGGCCGCGTCTTGGGCGTGATGGGCGTCTCGCCGGTGGCGACGTCAACGTAGACGTGGCCCATGACGCGCCCGCCGGTGTTCCTCCAATACTCGAACGACTGCCCCTCAGCGTTGATCCCCATAATGGGCATATCGAGCTTTATCTCGTATGCCTGGCCGACAAGGGGGATCCCCGGGTCGAAGGCGAGCACGAGCATCATCGCGTCGGCATCGGTGTCGCTGACTTGTTGCAAGATCGAGGCGAAGTCCGGGCTCTGCAGCGAGAAGGTAAAGACTCTAACGAGCTGCAGCCCCGCTTGAGCGAGCTGCCCTTGGAGGATACGCGAGAGATTCTGCCCGAAGGCGCTGCTTTCGGCAACGAGGGCGACTTTTTGAATCCCCATCTCTTGGAGCATCAGCCCTGCGGCCATCTTCCCGATGTCCTGCCCCATCACGTTGTCGTTGATCATCAGCCTAAAATAATATTTGTACTGATCATACTGGTCTTTGACGAGCTTATTGAATTCTGGGCTGCTGGAGCCAGTGTCGAGATAGGGTTTGCGCAGTCGCGCCATCGAGGGGAGCATCGCGGCGACGGTCTCGTCGACGAAGCCCCCGATGATGGCTGTTGCTCCGAGTGCCGAGAGCTCTTCAAACGCGGCTTTGGCCACGTCCCCCCGCAGGACTTCGTCATCTCGGATGAGGCCGTCTATAGTGAGCTTAGGCGGGGGCAATTGCCCCTCGTCCACAAGCTCGTTGATCTCATCCACAGCGATTTGTGCCCCACGCACCATTGCCTTGCCCACGTCCAAGAGATTAATAGGCCCGATCACCCCGACTTTGACGGGGGCGGGCTGCCCCCAGCCTGCGATCCCTCTCAAGGAGACCCAGCTCGCTCCGATCCCCAACGCCTTCAGAAAGGCGCGCCGATTCATCTGTTCCCACATAGACTGCACCTCCTTATAGAATTGAGCTATTGGCTCGGAACGCGTCCTTATAGAGACGTACTTGCCCCCCAGAGAGCGCCACGACATCGAAGCGAATATCTAAGTTCGTAGGGTATTGTGTCAGATAGTGCTGTGCAGTCAAGAGAATCTTGCGCTGCTTTTTATGATCGATGGTCTCTTCGGGCAGGCCAAAGAGCTCTTTGGAGCGCGAGCGCACCTCGATAAAGACTAGAAAATTTCCGTCGCGGGCGATGAGGTCTATCTCGCCACCGCGCCAGCGATAGCGCTCCGCGATGATCTCATATCCCTGTTGGCGCAAGAAGTCACGGGCCAGATGCTCGGCTTCCTCCCCGCGCATAGCTCCCCCGCAAGCTGATCATAGCTGCAAGAGAGGGGCGTGTCAAATCGAGTCAACGCCTCGTGGAAGCCTCGAAGATCGTTACCCCAACTAACTTTCGCCCTCGGTAATACAACAACACCCCGTCATCGCGCATGCGGCTGTGGGTAGCATCTTGCGGGTGTTCAAAGCTCAAGTAGAGCACGTCCGCTTGGGCATCGTAATCGATCCAGATGGGGTACTTGGGCCACTTCACCAACATCCCAGCTTGGGCACGGTCCATGCTGCATAGTAACGAAAATTTGACTCGTGGGCAAGCAAAACCCGACAGGTTGTGGAAATTAAATTATAGTTATGATCCATAGCTAAAAGCTGGGCTGGAAAGCTCAGCGTATTATTGGCGCGATTCTCTTCTAAAACGTCATGATCGGGATCGATCTCGGCTTGCCCTGGGGCGCTTGTGCTCTTGAACGTGAGCTCAGAGACTGTGAGTTGTCCATCCCAGCGGGTCTCTAAAACGCTGCCGTCGCGCAAGTATAAGACAACTCTCACGGGGGCGATGGCCTCCCCCTGGCGAACTATGGTCAGTCGGGTCTCGATCTGGCCGTCTTCGAGCCGGCGCCAGCTCCCCACCGGCAGCGAAAAATCTAGGGTCTTCGTCGTGCGCAGCCAGATGTCGAAGAACCAACTCAGCTCTTGAGCAGAGATCTCTTCAGCGACGGCGAGGAAATCTTGGGTCGTCGCGTTCTTGTACATGAAACGTGCGTAGTACTCTCTCAAGAGACGGTCGAAACTGTCAGCCCCAACCACCCAGCGCAGCATCCAGAGCACCCCGGAGCCCTTGGTATAAACAGTTTGAGCGTAGCTGCGCAGCGAGGGGAACTGATCGGCGCGGGTGAGGACGGGAATCCCCGGCTCGCGGAAGCGATACGAGCTGCGCGAGGAGCCGGGTGCTTGCAAACGCTCGATCTGATAGAGTTCTTCGGAAAAAGTCGCAAAGGCCTCGTCGAGCCAGGCCTCGTCCATCTCATCGTTGCCCACAGCGCCGTACCACCATTGGTGGGCCAGCTCATGGACGATCTCTGTTGTCGACCCTCCGGCGATCATCACGATCCCTGGGTATTCCATCCCCCCGCCGACGGTCACTTGAGCGACAGTGACGACGGGATACGCGTACGGGCCGAAGCGCTCATTGAAGAACTCCATCGCATCGGCGGCTGTTGCCGTCATCGGGAGTCCCAGAGAGAGCACGCGCAGGAGCGCGCCGTGAGAGAGCTTGGTCTCTTCGATGCGATAGAACGGCCCGGCGACCCAGGCGAAATCACGAACTCGTTCGGCTCTGACTGTGATGATTTTTTGAGTGCCCTGGACAGTCTCAGAGAGAATAACCCCAGTGCAGCCGACGACAAAGTGTGCCGGGACTGTGAGGGTGACGTCATAGTTGGCAAAGTCCCCATAGAATTCTCCAAGAAAACTGTATTGGTCAAGGTTCCAGCCCTCGTCGGCGTCGTAGACGACGACCTTAGGATACCAGAGGGTCACCGTGTATGTGCTATTTCTGTGGCCGCTGCGCACAGCGAACGTAGCAGCCCACTGGGCTTGGGGCGAGGGTTGCATCAAGTCGTTGACGAAAGCGATCTCAATCGTAAGGGTTTGCCCATCAGGCAACGGCTCTTTCAGGTCGACGCGCATGAGCGTGTCTTGGATGGAGAACGCGAGCGCTTGCCCATTCGCCGTGACGCTGGTGATCTCCATAGATGCGTCGTCGTCCGGGGAAGAATAAATGATTGTTGGGGGGATGCCGGCGCGCTGCAGCTCTTGCTGATATTTGGTATTGGCGCCGCGCTTGAAGGCGTTGGGCACCACGTGAAAATACAGCTCTGTGAGTTCGGTGCCGGTGCGGTTGGTGAAGCGCACCGTCTCCGTACCCGTGATGATATTTTTTTCTGTGTCGAGCTGAGCCGAAATCGTGTATTCGATCTCGTTGGGCAGAGCGTAGGAGGTCAGAACCCCCAAGCAAGAGATCAGAAGCCACGAGCTGATAATACGTGATAGAGCTCGCTTGATCATAGACCCTCCTTTTGGGTTTATGGCTGATTTGTATTATACTCAAAGCCAGGGAGTCTAACGATGCAGGCTGTGATCTTAGCTGCGGGGGAGTCGTCGCGGTTTTGGCCGCTGGCTGAGGGCGGGCATAAGAGTCTTTTTTTGCTCTTGGGCCGCCCGATCATCGCGCATACGATCGAGGCTCTCAGGCGCGCTCGCATTACGGAGATCGTCATCGTCCAAGCTCCCAATCGAGCGATTGAAGCTCATCTTGGGAATGGTGCGAGCTTAGGGGTCAAGCTCTCGTACGTCGTGCAGCCAGAGCCGCGTGGCATGGGCGATGCCCTCACAAGAGCTGAATCTCTGCTCAAAGAGATTTTTCTTGTCGTCAATCCCCAGCATATCACGGCAGATGAGATCATTCCCCAGATGAGCGCTCTCGCGTCGGGAGCCGATGCCGTGCTCGTCGGCTGCGAGACAGATCGCCCCCACGAGTACGGGATCGTTAAGCTCGACAAGGACCAAGCTCTAGATTTAGTAGAAAAACCTGCGCCGGGGACGGAGCCTAGTCGCACGCGCCTCGTGGGGATCTATCTCTTGACCAAGAGAGCCCTTGATTTCTATCGTCGGGTGCCGGAGCAGCCGTATGCGTTTGAGGAAGCTCTCAAGCTCTTGATGCGCGAAGGCATGGTGCGCCTCTTACAGATCTCCAAAGAGCCGCCGACGCTCAAGTACCCCTGGGATCTCTTCCCCTTGGCTCAGCTCTTGATGGACAGAAAGATGAGAGAACAAAAGATCGCGCCGAGCGCGCAGATCCATCCAAGTGCGATTTTAGAAGGGCCGGTCTGGATCGGCGAAAACGTAAAAATCTTTGAGCATGCTGTTATCAAAGGGCCATGCTATATTGGAGATCACTGTGTGATCGGCACGGGGTCTCTTGTGCGGGAGTATTCGAACCTAGAGGCGCACACGGTGATCGGGGCCCACGCTGAAGTCGCTCGCTCGATCTTCCAACGAGACTGCTCGACGCACTCGGGGTACTTTGGCGATTCGATCTTTGACGAAGCCGTCAAGATCGGTGCAGGCACGGTGACGGCGAACGTCAGAAACGATCGCGGCTTTATACGGCCTTGGGTGAAGGGGGCTCGCGTCGAGACCGGGCTCAAGAAATTAGGGGCTATTGTAGGGCGTCAGACCCATATTGGAATTTGCGCGATGCTCATGCCTGGGGTCTTGATTGGGTCACGATGCGAGATTGGTCCAGGGAGTTTAGTGCGTAAGAACCTCGATGCTGACACGCGCTATTACGCCCACCGGCCATGAGCTCAGGGCGAGCTTGCCAGTGGGGCGGGGAATCGCTAGAATGAGAGCGCGTGCCGACGTAGCTCAATCGGCAGAGCAACCGCTTTGTAAGCGGTGGGTTGCCGGTTCGACTCCGGCCGTCGGCTCTGGGTGAACTCGTTGCCGTCTTTTGGTAAAATGTCTTTGGCTGGCAGGGGTTCCGGAGCGGTCAAACGGGACGGACTGTAAATCCGTTGGCCTGTGCGCCTTCGGGGGTTCAAATCCCTCCCCCTGCACTGCTTGCGTTGGCCGGCACTTTTCTCTATAATAACGTATTCACCGGCCCGCGTAGCTCAGTCGGCAGAGCGTTACCTTGGTAAGGTAAAGGTCACCGGTTCGATTCCGGTCGCGGGCTCAGAGAGGTGCAGAAGTGCTGCGGTATTGCTGTGCTGCAGCCGGCCTCAGCACTTCGGCACGACAGCACAGCAAGGCGCACAGAGGAGGATGTATGGCAAAAGCCAAATTCGAGCGGAAGAAGCCGCACGTGAACGTGGGCACCATCGGCCACATCGACCACGGCAAGACGACCTTGACCGCGGCGATCACGGAAGTCTTGGCCACCAAGGGGATGGCCAGGGCTCGGACTTACGATGAGGTCGCCAAGGCCAGCGAGAAGCATGGCCGCCGCGATGCCACCAAGATCCTGACCATCGCGATCGCGCACGTGGAGTACGAGACGGAGAAGCGCCACTACGCGCACATCGACTGTCCCGGCCACGCCGACTACGTCAAGAACATGATCACCGGGGCGGCCCAGATGGACGGCGCTATTCTCGTCGTGGACGCCTCGGAAGGCCCCATGCCCCAGACACGCGAGCACGTCCTGTTGGCTCGCCAGGTGAACGTCCCCTATATCGTCGTCTTCTTGAATAAGATCGACGTGGTGGACGATCCTGAGCTGATCGATCTGGTCGAGGTCGAGATCCGCGATCTGTTAACGAAGTATAAATTCCCTGGCGACACGGCGCCGGTCATCCGCGGCTCGGCCCTAAGAGCCTACAAGAACCCTACCGATCCTGAAGCAACCCAGTGCATCTGGGAGCTCATGAAGGCCATTGATGAGTACATCCCGGAGCCGGTGCGCGATATAGATAAGCCCTTCTTGATGTCCATTGAGGACGTCTTCTCGATCAAGGGGCGCGGCACGGTGGTCACGGGGCGCGTGGAGCGCGGGCGCCTCACCCCGGGCGCAGAGGTCGAGATCGTCGGCCTGCGGCCTGAATCCCGCAGGACCGTGGCGACCAGCTTGGAGATGTTCAATAAAGTCTTGGACGAGGCCATCCCCGGGGACAACATCGGGGTTCTGCTGCGCGGCATCGAGAAGGACGAAGTGGAGCGCGGCATGGTCTTAGCTGCTCCCGGCTCGATCACGCCGCACACCAAGTTCGAGGCGGAGGTCTACGCCCTCAGTAAAGACGAAGGCGGACGCCACACCCCGTTCTTCTCGGGATATAAGCCCCAGTTCTATTTCAGGACGACCGACGTCACCGGGGTGGTGACGCTCCCCCCAGGGATCGAGATGGTCATGCCGGGGGACAACGTGCACATCACAGCAGAATTGATCAGCCACATCGCCATGGAAGAGCAGTTGCGCTTCGCGATCCGTGAGGGTGGCCGCACCGTCGGTGCAGGCGTCGTGACCAAGATCTTAGCGTGAGGGAGCGATAGGCGATGCCCCAGGAGCACGTGACGATGGCCTGTACGGTCTGTCGCCATCGGAACTATCACACCACGAAAAACCCCAAGAACGTGCGGAACAAATTGGAGCTGAAGAAATATTGCAAGTGGTGCCGCAAGCACACCTTGCACAAAGAAGTGTGAAATATAGGCCCGTAGCTCAACTGGCAGAGCAACCGACTCCAAATCGGTAGGTTGGGGGTTCGAATCCTCCCGGGCCTGCGTGGGGAGCGGTCAGGCTCGTATGGCTGCTCTCACAGATCAGGAGAGGACATGCGAGAGAAAGTCGTCAATTTCCTCCGCGAGGTCCGCGGGGAGTTCAACCGTATCAGCTGGCCAAGCCGCCCGGAGATCATCGGCTTGACAGCCTTAGTGATCCTCATGGTGGTGCTCTTGTCCGTGTATACGCTTGTGTGGGATTCGATCTTCGGGTTTATCTTGGGAAGGGTGCTCGGGCGATAAGGGTGGGGCTATGAAACGATGGTATGCGATCCAGACCTACGCCGGCAGTGAGCTCAAGGTTGCGGAGCTGTTGGAGGAGCGCGTGCGCCAGCTGGGCTTGGAACGCAAGGTCGCGGCTTTTCAGGTCAACGGGAACGAGGTGCGCTTCTTGGCTCCTGTCGAAGAGGTTATCACCTCCAAGGCCCGACGAGGACGCACCGGGGAGTATCGCGTCCCCTATGAGTACGAGCTGAAGATCGAGGCGAACAAGCGCATCCAGAAGGGCGAGATTATCGCGGTCAAGCCCGCCAAATATATGAACTTCGACGCCAAGGTGAAGCAGATCGAGACGCTCCAGCGGGTCATCGTTGAGATGAGCAACCGCAACGAAGAAGAATTTCTTATTCCCCTGGAGAAGCGCATTCGGCGCGATATTCGCACGGGGGAGAAGATCCCCCCCAGCGTGCCGCTGACGACCGATTCGGATCCGAACTTCCGCGCCCCTGCCGTGAAGACCACGGTCGTGCAGCGTGACCGCGTCAAGCGCGTGCAGCTGGAGAGGCTCGATACGGGCGAGACGGTCACCCTGCTCGTCCCGGAGAAGTATCTCGTCCGGCTGAAAGAGGGGGTGACCCTCAAGAAGGGCGACTTGCTCGAAAAAGAAGACAAGATCGAGTCGCGTGCCTCGGGCTTAGTGAAGATCAAAGAGTATAAGGACAAGAGGGTCGTGACGGTGCAGTATATTGAGAAGCGCCGGCTCTTTCCGGGGTATATCTTCGCCTACATGGAGATGGGCCAGGACACGTTGCAGTTGGTTGAGGGGATCAAGTGTCGGTTTGTGGGCAATCCTCCCTTGCCCTTGAGCGAGGAGGAGATGAAGGTGGTCAAGCGCAAGGCGGGCTTGCTCGAGGCGCCCAAGGCCGTCGGCCCCAAGATCGAGGTCGAGTTCGAGGTGGGCGAAGTCGTGGAGATCATCGATGGTCCGTTTGCGGACTTCACCGGGGCGATTGTCGAGTTGGATAAGGAGCGCGAGATCGCCACGATCATGGTAAAGATCTTCGGGCGCGAGACCCGAGTCGATTTGCCGTTTGAGAGCATTCAGAAGGTTTAGGAGTGTGAAACATGGCTGGGAAGAAGCAAGTCGTCGCTGTGGTGAAATTGCAGTTGCCCGCGGGGCAAGCGACCCCTGCGCCCCCGGTGGGGCCGGCATTGGCCGAGCACAAGATCAATATCGCTGAATTCTGTAAGAGATTCAACGACGCGACGAAGAACGAAGAGAAGGGCTTGATTATCCCGGTGCAGATCACGGTCTATGCTGACAAATCGTTCGATTTTGTGCTGAAGAAGCCTCCAGCAAGCGAGCTGCTCAAGCGGGCTGCCGGGGTGCCCTCGGGCTCAGCACAGCCCAACACGGTCAAAGTGGGCAAGATCACCCTAGAGCAGCTCCGGCGCATCGCCGAGATCAAGATGGCCGATATGAACGTCAATTCGCTTGAGGCCGCCATGAGGACCCTGGCGGGGACGGCGCGCAACATGGGCATCGAGATCGTAGAGAGCTAGGAGATTCTATGGAGCGCAGCAAACGCTACCTAGCCGTCAAGGAGAAAGTCGACCGGACGAGGTTCTACACGGTCGAAGAGGCTATAAAGCTCATGAAGGAGTGTGCGACCGCGAAATTCGACGAGTCTGCTGATGCGGTCTTTCGTCTGGCCGTCGACCCCAAGAAGAACGAGCACCGCATTCGTGGGACGGTGACGCTGCCCTATGGGACGGGAAAGCCCGTCACGGTGTTGGCGTTCGCTAAGGGCGAAAAGCTCAAGGAAGCTCAAGAGGCCGGAGCGGACTTCGCCGGGGGGGAGGACTTGGCCAAGAAGATTATTGAAGAGGGGTGGATGGAGTTCGATCGCGTCGTGGCCACGCCGGATATGATGGGCGTAGTGAGCAAGCTCGGCAAGATTCTTGGCCCGCGCGGCCTGATGCCCAGCCCTAAGTCCGGCACGGTCACGCCCGACATCGGGACGGCCGTGAAGGAGCTGAAGCGGGGGAAGCTCGAGTTCCGTCTTGATGAGTACGGCAATGTCCACTCGGCTTTTGGACGGTGCTCGTTCAGCGTTGAACAGCTCAAAGAGAATCTGATTGCCTTGGCTGCGGCTATCATGGAAGAGAAGCCGGCTGATATAAAAGGGCGATTTCTCAAGGCCGTGACGATCAGCTCGACGATCGGGCCGGGGATCAAAGTCGACCCCGATGACGTCCAGAAGCTGGTGGCCGTTAAGAGACTCTGAGCGTGGAGGAGTATGTATGCCAACTGCGGAGAAGGAGCAAGCTGTCAGGCTGCTCGAAGAGCGTCTCAAGAGATCGAAAGCCCTGGTCTTTACAGACTTTCACGGCCTGAACGCTTCGGAGATGGTCGAGTTGCGCCGCGAGTGTCGCAAGCATGGCCTGGAGTACCGTGTGGTGAAGAACAGCGTGGCGCGCCTCGCTGCCGAGCGGGTCGGCATCAAAGATACAGATCTGTACTTTCGTGGGCCGACGGGGCTGTGTATTAGTTATGACGATCCGGCGCTGGCCTTCAAGGTCTCCCACGCCCTGACGAAGAAGTTCGAGTGCTATAGGATCAAGGGTGGGGTGATAGAAGGGGTTGTAGTCAGCGCGGCCGAAGCCGAACAGTTAGCGAATCTACCGAGTCGTCAGGAGCTGTTGGCGATGCTCGTCAACGCCCTGCAAGCTCCGATTCAGCAGTTGGCGAGTGTGCTCAATGCTGTGCTTGCGGACTTCGTCAGGGTCCTTGATGAGGTGCGCAAGAAGCGCGAGGGATCGTAAAGAATTCTCAATTCCTTAGGAGGGATTTCCCATGGCTGTCAATATCGCAGAGATGGTGGCGACGGTCGAGCAGATGACCGTCAAGGAGCTGGCGGAGTTGGTCAAGGCGTTGGAGGAGAAATTCGGGGTCAAGGCTTCGGCAGGGGTGCCGATGATGATGGCCCCCATGCCCGGGGCGGCGGCTGGGGCTGCCGGCGGAGCCGCAGCAACCGCTGAGAAGACGACCTTCAAGGTCGTGCTCAAGAACGCCGGCCAACAGAAGGTCCAGCTCATCAAGATCGTCAAGGATATCACCGGCAAGGGGCTCAAAGAGAGCAAGGATCTGGTAGACCATGTCCCTGCTGTTATTAAAGACGGGGTCAACGAAGAAGAAGCAAACAAGATCAAAGAGCAGCTCGTAGCTGTTGGGGCCGAGGTGGAGATTCAATAGTTTGTGAAGTTTGATCTTCTCCCTTCGATGGAGTTTGTAGGTTGGCGGGGCGCGACCGCGCCGCCAACCCTTCTGTTCTTCGCTTGGTGAAGGAGGGTTATGCGCACAAGACGCTCATGGGGTCGTGTCAAGCCGGTGCTCGATCTTCCGTATCTCTTACGAGATCAGAAGCGCTCCTATGAATGGTTCTTGACAGAAGGGATCGCGGAGCTCATCCGCGAGATCAGCCCCATCAAAGGGGAGGGGCGTGAGGGCCTGGAGCTGGAGCTCAAAGACCCGCGTCTGACGCCTCCTCCCTACAGCGAGCAGGACTGTAAAGATAAGAACTTGACGTATGCGGTCACGCTGCGTGTCAAGGGGATCTTAAGACAGAACGGCAAGAAGATCAAAGAAGACGATCTCTATCTGGCCGATATCCCCCTGATGACCGGGCGGGGGACGTTCATCATCAACGGCTCGGAGAACGCTCTCGTGAATCACTTGACGCGCTCGCCGGGGGTCTATTTTACCAAAGAGGGGCCGACGGAATATCGCGCTCAAATTCTCCCCGACTATGGGGCGTGGTTGGAGTTCGTGCTCGATACGAAGAAGGAGCGCATCACCGCGCAGCTCGACCGCAAGGGCAATATTCCCCCGACGGTGCTCCTGCGCGCCCTGGGCTACACGACCGCCGATATCTATAAGCAATTCTCAGTGGTGCTCAACCCGATCACGGCCGAAAAATTGGCGCGCTTCGTCGACTGCATAGTGACCGAGCCCATCGGCGATGGCAAGGTCCTCGTGCGTGAGGGGGAGCGCTTGACCGCTGACCTCATTGAGAAGATCGTTCAGCTCAATCCCCCTCGTGTCTACTGCTTAGATCGCTATATCCAAAGGAGCCTCGACGAGGACAAGACGACATCAGCGGAGATGGCCCTGGAGCTGATCTATCGCAAGCTCCGGGGTGCCGAGCGCCCCACTCAAAAGACAAAACAAGATTTCTTTATAAATCTATTCTTTAACCCTGAGACGTTTAGCCTCTCCCGGGTCGGGCGGTTCATGGTCAATAAGAAATTAGGGCTGAACCGTCCCGAACACGACACGGTCTTGCATAAAGAAGAGATCGCCCTCACTCTCAAGCGCCTGCTGGAGGTTCCCACCAATCCGTTACTCATCGACGATAAAGACCATCTGGCGAACAAGCGTGTAGAGACCCCGGGCGAGACGACTTATAACAGATTGCGTGAGGGCCTGCGCCGCATGGCACGTCTCACCCAGGATCGTCTGAGCAAGTCCACCCTTGAAGAACTGGAAGAGGAACCCCTGCGCAACCTCATCAATGGGCGGATTGTGCAGAGCGCGCTCAATAAGCTCTTCTATGTGGGCCGGCTCTCGCAATTCTTGGAGCAGACCAACCCCTTGACTGAACTGACTCACAAGCGTCGGCTCTCTGCTTTGGGGGGGAGCATGAGCAAGCGTCGCGCCAAGATCGAGGTGCGCGACGTCCACCCCTCGCACTATGGCCGCATCTGCCCCATCGAGACCCCTGAAGGCCAAAATATCGGGCTCATCACGAGCATGGCCACCTACGCGCGCATCAATGACTATGGCTTTTTGGAGACGCCCTATCGCGTGGTCAAGAACGGCAAAGTGACCGACGAGATCAGATATCTCATGGCGGACGAAGAAGAGCGCTACAAGATCGCTCCGGCTACAGTGCCCTTAGATAAAGACAATAAGATCATCCCCAAGGAAGTGGAGATCCGCACGGGCCGAGAGAACATTCGTCTGGTGCCGCGCGAGGAGGTGGACTTTCTCGAGGTCTCTCCCGCAGCGCTGGTGAGCGTCTCAGCCTCGCTCATCCCGTTCTTAGAGCACGATGACTCCAACCGAGCGTTGATGGGCGCGAACATGCAGCGCCAAGCGGTGCCCTTGCTCAAGCCCCAAGCCCCCTATGTCGGCACGGGGATCGAAGCCAAGGTCGCTCGGGACTCCGGGATGCTCGTCATCGCCGAAGAAGATGGCGTCGTCTCGTATGTGGACGCGCAAAAGATCGTGGTGAAGTCCGGGCGCAAGGAGCACGTCTATAAGCTCATTACGTTTGATCGTTCCAATCAAGATACGCTGGTGCATCAGCGTCCCATTGTGCAAGTCGGCCAGAAGGTCCACAAGGGCGAGGTGCTCGCCGATGGCCCAGCGACCGATCACGGCGAATTGGCTTTGGGGGCAAACGTCTGTGTCTGCTTCCTGCCCTTTGAGGGGTATAACTACGAGGACGCTATCGTCATCAGTGAGCGGCTGGTGCGCGAGGATGTGTTGGATTCTATTCATATTCAAGAGTACGAGGTCCGCGCTGAAGAGACTAAACTTGGCCCCGAGGAGATCACCGACGATATTCCCGATTTGAGCAAAGAAGAGCTGAGGAATCTCGATGAGGACGGGGTGGTGCGGGTGGGGACGGAGGTGAAGACCGGCGATATCTTAGTGGGCAAGATCACGCCGCGGGGTGAGACCGAACCCACGCCCGAAGAGCGTATCTTTAAGTCTATCTTCGGGGAGCGCTCCCGCAACGTGCGCAACACCTCCTTGCGCCTGCCTCCCACGACCGAGGGCGGTAAAGTGATCCGCGTGAAGAAGTTCTCACGCGACAAGGGCGACGAGCTCGAGCCCGGCGTCAATCAATTGGTGAAGGTGTACGTGGCGCAACGCAAGAAGATCTCTGTCGCAGATAAGCTTGCGGGTCGGCACGGCAACAAAGGCGTGATCGCTAAGATCCTCCCCGTTGAAGATATGCCCTTCCTGCCCGATGGGACCCCTGTAGATATGATTCTCAACCCCTTGGGGGTGCCGTCGCGCATGAATTTAGGGCAAGTCTTTGAGGCGCACTTGGGCTGGGTGGCGCACCTCAAGGGCGAGTATATGGCCTCCCCGGTCTTCGATGGTGCTCCGGAGGATAAGATTCTGGATGAGCTGTACCAAGCCCGTCAGGAGCATGGCCTCGCTGATGGCGATGACCCGAAGTATCCCACGGGCAAGGTGATCCTGCGCGACGGGCGCACCGGGGAGCCCTTTGAGCACCCTGTCACGGTGGGCTATATGTATATGCTGAAGCTGGAGCATATTGCCAACGAGAAGATCCACGCGCGATCCGTGGGGCCCTATAGCTTGATTACGCAACAGCCCTTGGGGGGCAAGGCTCAGATGGGCGGTCAGCGCTTGGGCGAGATGGAGGTCTGGGCTCTGGAGGCCTACGGCGCAGCCGCGACGCTCCAAGAGATGCTCACCCTCAAGAGCGACGACACGCGTGGGCGCGTCCAGCTCTACAAGGCGATCTTCAAGGGCGAAGAGTTCCCCAGGCCGGGGCTGCCCGAATCGTTCAAGGTGCTGGTGAAAGAGCTGCAGAGCTTGGGCCTGAGCATTCGGGCGTATGACGACAAAGACCACGAGCTCGATCTAGGGTAGTTGGGGTATGGAGACGGAGCGTTCGGCCGGCGTGATCGTCTTTCGGGACGGCCCCGCCGGTCGCGAATATTTGCTGTTACGCAGCGCGAGTGGCGGTCACTGGGGCTTTCCCAAGGGACACGTTGAGCCCGGCGAGGATGAGGCTAAAGCTGCGCTGCGCGAACTGCACGAAGAAGCCGGGATCGAGGTGGAAATCCTGCCGGGGTTCCGCGAAGTCATCCAGTATGAGTTTGCGCGCGGCGCGAGGAATCTCCATAAAGAAGTCGTCTATTTTTTAGGGCGAGCACGCTCGTTCGCGGTGAAGCTCTCTGGGGAGCACTTGGATTATCTCTGGGCGTCGTATGCTCGCACGCGCCAGCGGCTCAGCTACGAGAACGCTCAGGAGCTCTTAGACAAGGCTGAAAGGTTCTTGGCTAACGCTTCAGCAGATGCGCAATAGGCCCGCGCAGCTCCTCAGGGAAGCAGAGCCGGTCCTGGCTGAACGTCTTGTTGCGCAGCGCACCGATCACATCCGAAGCTTGAGAGAGCTCGATCAGCTCGTTGGAATCACCCACTAAGAAGATATGTTCGCCGACCTCGCGGGTAGCCCATAGATATCGATCTGTATAGGGGTCATCGCTGACGCGATCGAGGACGAGATAGTACTTTGGGTCGAAGCCAGCGCGGGCCGCGGTCTCACGCAATTGCCCCTCCCACGCCGTAAACTCTTCTAGGGGCATCTCCAGGGTCTTGAAGAGCCGGCGTTGCCAGAAGCGCTGCGTCAGGTCAGAGAGTATAGAATCATCGCTGTCGCGCCACTGGTGCAGCGCCGTCATGATGACCGTATCATCCAGGCGCAAATGATCTTCGAGCGTCAGTGCCGTAGGGTCGAGGAGAAGTCTCTTGAGGGCGGGGGTGACGGCGAGCTCGTGTCCGGCATGCAGCAGCTCCGCGGCCCTCTGGAGGATCTTGCGCACCATGACGTCGGCAGCGCGAGCCGTCTTATGATGGTAGACCTGCTGGTACATATAGTAGCGCGCGAGAACGTAGCCTTCGGCAGCGTGCAGCCCCTTGCGCAGATCGATAGCGAGCTCCCAATCGTCTTGCAGCTGGACGAGTCGGAGGCTATGGATGAGCCAATTCAGGTCGAAGTAGCCGTAGGTGACCCCGGTGCACAGGCTATCCCGCACCAGGTACTCCATGCGATCCACGTCGAGTTGGCTGGAGAGGAGTTTCACCGCAAACGCCGGCTGGAAGGTTCTATTGAATAGCTGAATGATTTGGGAGGGGTAGCGAGGATCGGCTTGGGCTAAGACGGTGTGCACAGGGCTGGTGGGGTCGCTGACGATGCGCACCGTCCAGGCTTCGTGGGGGATGTGGGTGAATTCTTCGAGTAGGTGAGAGAAGGGCAGATGCCCTAGGTCGTGCAAGAGCGCTGCGGCCAAGAGCAGCTCGCGATGGGCGTCGAGTATGCGTTGCAAGGCGGGTGGGGGATTTAATGCGGTGAAGTGCTCTAAGACGCGTTTCATCAAGAATGCCGTTCCTAAGGCGTGAGAGAAGCGGGTGTGTGTAGCTCCTGGATAGACGAGCGAGCTGACCCCAAGCTGGCGGATGTTGCGCAATCGCTGGAATTGCGGGGTGTCAATGAGCTGTAAGACGAGGGCGTCGCGCTCTTTGTCGAAGCCGATCAGGTTGTGCACCGGGTCGCGGAAGACTTTGTCCATAAAAATATTTTAGATGAACGTGCGAGAAAAGACAAAGCTGGCCAGCGCTTGGCTGGGCACCAATTTCTTGTTATACTAAAACCCAAAGGAGTGTCGGATATGAAGCTTGTGGGAGCTGATATTTATCTATGGTCTTGTGGGGTGCCCGAGGTGCCCCAGCAGATCGGGCCGTTTGTGCTCAAGTTTATTGCAAATCGTGGGACGAGGGTCGTCCAGGCCGTAGCCCCTTCTGGAGAGTTCAGCGACTGGTGGTGCTGCCGCTACCGGGCAGACAGAGAGGTCTCCCACGATGAGGTGCACTCTCTCTTAGAGACGCTGAGCCAAAAGCACCTCTGGACCCAAGCCCAAAAACTCTTTGAGATCGACGGGACGAACGCTTACAGCGAGCCGTATTAATTTTATTAGAAGGGGGAACTGCGCCTTATGAGCCATAAAGCTGTGTTAATTCGCGGGGACGGGACCGGCCCTGAACTCTGTGAGGCCGTCTTGAAAGTCATAGAGGCCAGCGGCGCACAGATCGAATGGATCGAGGCCGAAGCCGGAGAAAAACCCCTCAAACGCGGCGAACCCATAGTCCCAGACCGCACTATTGAGCTTATTAGACAATACAAAGTCGCCCTCAAAGGCCCCATGACGACCCCCATCGGGAAGGGCTCAGTCAGCGCGAACGTGACCTTGCGCAAGAAACTCGATCTCTTTGCGTGCATGAGACCAGTATGGGCCTTGCCCGGCGTGCCCACGCCGTTTAAAGACTTAAATCTCGTGATCTTCCGCGAGAACACTGAAGATTTGTACGCCCAAGTCGAGTACTATAATACGCCCGACGTGGCCGTCTCGCTCAAGATCATCAGCCGTCCTGGCAGCCGCAGGATTGTCGAGTTTGCCTTCGAGTGGGCACGCGCCAACGGGCGCAAGAGGGTCACTGCTGTGCACAAAGCCAATATCATGAAGCTCAGCGATGGGCTCTTCCTGCAGACCGCCCGCGAGGTCGCGCAAAAGTACCCAGAGATCGAGTTCAACGATTACATAGTCGATAATATGTGTATGCAGCTGGTGACGCGCTGGCGGAACTTCGACGTGCTCGTCCTGCCCAATCTCTACGGGGATATTATCTCGGATTTGGCCGCAGGGATGATGGGCGGCTTAGGGGTTGCCCCTGGGGCGAACTTCGGGCGTGACTGCGCCGTCTTTGAGGCCGTTCACGGTTCGGCCCCCAAGTACGCCGGGCTCAATAAAGTCAATCCCACGGCGCTCTTGCTCTCAGGGGTCCTGATGCTGAGACATCTCAAGGAGACCAAAGCTGCTGACCGGATCGAGCAAGCCCTCTATAAAGTCCTCCAAGAAGGGAAGGTTCGCACCTACGACCTTGGGGGCACGGCGGGCACACAAGAGTTCGCGCATGCCATCATCGCGAATATGACCTGAGGGCCAGCACCTGCCCCTACAGGTGGTTGCCCTACCCGCAGGGGGAGAGGTTTTCATGACAGAAAGAGTTACAAAAGATCTCTATATTCTCGACACGGGGATGCTGGGCCTGGAACGCTATGGCGCGCTGTACATTCTCAAGGCCCCAAAACCCGCAATCATCGAGACGGGGTTCTCGCACACCCTGGAGAAGACCCTCCAAGCCCTCGATGGGCTGAAGATACGCCCTACAGATATCGCCTACATCATGCCCACCCATGTCCATCTCGACCACGCCGGGGGCACAGGGCACTTAGCCGAAGCCTGCCCCAATGCCACAGTCGTTGTGCACGAGCAGGGAGCACCTCACTTAATAGACCCGACGAAGCTCTTAGAGAGCGTCCAGCGCGCCGTCGGCCCGATGTTTCCCTTCTACGGCACCCTCAAGCCCACGCCCAAGGAGAGAGTCCTCGCGGTGCGCGGCGGTGAGGTCTTCCATCTGGGGGAGGGCTATGAGATCGAAGTGGTCGCAGCGCCAGGGCATGCACCACACCAGGTCTGCTTCTTTGAGCGCAAGATCGCTGGGCTGTTTACAGCCGACGCTGCCGGGATCTATCGGCCTTGGGGGGCAGGGCTGCTGCCGACCACGCCGCCACCGGCGTTTCACTTGGAGCAATCTCTAGAGACGCTTGCCCGCCTCAAGGCCCTCCAGCCAAAACTCTTGCTCTACACCCATTGGGGGGCTCATTCTGATATAAGTCTCTTAGATCACTATGCCCAGATGCTCCAGGACTGGGTGAGCGAGGTCGAGAGCGCCAAGAAGACCCTGGGAGACGATCAAGCCGTCAAAGAGCACTTCGTTCAGAGAGAGATGCCCCTTCTCAAAGAGCACTACCCGGAGCTGATCCTGCGGGGCGAGATCGAGATGAACGTCCAGGGCATCTTGCTCTATCTGAAGCGCTTCCGTGGGATCAGTTAGCGAGGTCTTTCTCGCGCAGCGGCGGGGCGGAGAAGAGCAGAAACTCTAATCTCTCTGTACCCATACGCTCGATCATGCGGGCAGGAGCGTTAGGTAAGATCACTACCTGCCCTGCGGTTGCTTCGAGAGTCTTTTCGCCAACGGTGATGTGCGCCTGCCCCTGACGAATATAGAGAAAGTGTGGGGAGCGCTCCTTGATGTGAACGCGTTCGTTCACACGTACCAGCGCGACTGACCCGACAGCGCTCTTGACTAGATAAGTCCACTCAAACGCTGAACTGCCCTTGGGAAGCTCTTTGGTCTCCCACGACGCCAGGGTAAAAACCCGAGGCGGTATGTCGGCCTCATCGGTGGGCAGGGGGACAGGACGCAGCGATGAAGGATCCCCCGGAGGGAGGACGTCGCCGACGGGCACGCGAACCTCATCGAGCGCGTCTGGGGTGGGCGCGTAGAAGCTGAGCATCTTCAAGGGCTCAGGGCTGATCACACGCAGCCCCAGGGCCGTCCGCCGCGGGATTACCAAGAACGAGTCTCTCTGCACTTCGATATCTTGATTCTTAAGAAACCCTGCGGCTTTGCCCTCTAGGATATAGCTGAACTCATGGGCACTCTCGCGGAAGTACGGCGCGACTCTCGTGGGGAATTGGCGGTATTCGAGCTTTCCCTGGGGGGTGCGGGCGAGCGTGATGCGGCTCTCCACGATACCCTCCACCGAGAGCACCGCTGGCTCCAGCTGCTGCGGCGTTTTTAGCCAGATATACCCAACTATCCCCACAAAGACGGCTACACCAATCCACACCCACCATCGGATGTCCATAGCTCACTCCTAACTTGGCCCTCACCCTCAGCCCCTCTCCCGTCTGAACGAGAGAGGGGTGGCGAAGCCGGGATGAGGGCCTTGCTTAATTTAATCATCTGCGGCGGTGGGGCGCAACTCTTTCCATAGCTATGTTGCAGAGCAGTGTTGGCTCTGTTATATATGAAGCTATGCGCACGCGTTCGCGCCTTCGCCGGATTCTGATCCTGACGGCGCTCTTCGTGGTGACGATGGCCTCCTCGGTCAACTTGTATTTTGTGCGCGTCCAGGCGGCGTTTGATGAGCCGGGGGTCAATCTCTATCTGCTAGGGGGCTTCTGGCATGTGGCCTTGGGGATGGACGAACTGAACGAGCTTGGGCACAGAGTGGGGATCACCGTCTATGCCTTTGGGGCTGCTGAGCACTACCGAAAAAAATATGTCAACCCCGAGCACTATCAGGGCCTTGAGAGATTCTTCTACTATGTGCGCTTGGTCTTCACCCAACAGCCCGGCAGCATCATCGCGTGGGAGGTTCTCAAGGAGCCGGGGATGACGCTAGAGCGATTTCTCGCGTCGCCGGAGTTGCGCCTTATCATCAGGGTGCACCCCAGGCAAGCCCAACGGATCCGCCAGCTTGTTGAGCACTATATATCGCTGTTGGAGCCCGACCCGATCTTGAGCAAGCCCTGGCGGCGGGCCTGGTACGGCGAGGCCCTCCCCTACAGCCTCTTCGGGTTCAATTGCGCGACATTTGTCGCGCGCTTGCTCTTTGAGGGCGAGGTCTACACGCGGGCCAATCTCGTCACCGACAGAGTAATCCCCAAGGAGTGGCATTTGCCCTCACACTTGATCAAAAACTACCTCAATTCGGACGTGCTCAGCTTGCGCTGATATATTCCCAACGGGTATACTCGCCCAGGAGGACGAGACGATGTTTGTGCGCATGTGGATGACCACCGACGTCGTGACGGTGAGGCCGGAGACCCCGATCATGGAAGCCCAAGATATCATGAAGAAGCACGGCGTGCGTCGCCTGCCCGTCGTAGATAAGCAGGGCAGACTCGTGGGGATTGTGACCAAGAGCGACATTCTCGAGGCCAGCCCTTCCGATGCCACTACCTTGAGCATCTGGGAGCTTAATTATCTATTGGCCCGCACCACTGTGGAGCAGATCATGGTCAAGGCTGAGGACCTCATCACGGTCAGTCCCAACGACCCCATCGAGCGTGCGGCACTGCTCATGCGCCAGCATAAAGTTGGGGGGCTGCCTGTGGTGGAGGGGAGCCAGCTGGTGGGGATCATCACGGAGTCGGACATCTTTGAGGTGCTGTTGAAGCTGTTGGGGGTGCATCAGCGGGGCACGCGGCTCACCCTAGAGCTTGAGGATCGCCCTGGCGCGCTCGCCGAAGCTTTGGAAGTCATCCGAGACCATGACGTCAACGTGCGCAGCATCGTCACCTGTGATGAGTGTCGCACGACCCCTGACACTGGGGTCTTCGTCATCAAGATAGACAGCTACGATTGGCGTCAGATCGTCAAAGACCTGAAGGATCGGAAGATCAAGGTCCTCGATGCGCGACACATGAACAATCCCAAGGAGAGCGAGCATGATACAGACTAAAAGATTCCCACGGGTGGAGGGGGCTCCGATCACCGGGGGCGAGACGACCCGCGAGCTCCTGCAGAAGGCCTTTGGGGCGTTTGTCGGGCGCGAGCTGCGCACGGGGTATGAGATCATCCGACGGATGATCGCGGAAGACCACACGATCGTGCTGGCGCTCTCTGGGGCGATGACTCCCGCAAGCCTCCATACGACCTGTCTCATCCCGCTCATCCAAGCTGGAATTATCGATATTCTGGTGACGACGGGTGCCAATATCTATCACGACCTGCAGCGGGCGATAGACGGGGAATTCTTCGCGGTAGACCCCACTATCGGGGATATCCAGCTGCGCAAAAGTGGCCTGACGCGCATCTATGATCTCGTCTTCCCCGAAGATGACCTCTATCGCACCGACAAACTCGTGCAAAAGATTCTCACGCACAAGTCCTTTCAGAGACGGATGACCACCCCGGAGTTCCACGATCTGTTGGGGCAGCATGTAGCGAAGCTTCTTAAAAAGAAGACTCAGGCAAGCTCGCTTACCGTGCAGGCCCATCTGGCCCGCGTGCCGATCTTCTGTGGGGCTCCCCAGGATGGCTCGATCTATCTCAATGTCGCGTATTTGAAGCGCAAGCTCGGCGAGAGATTCCAGTTTGGCATCGATATCGAGGCGGACATCCACGAGTTTGGAGCCTATCATTGGTTGGCCAAGCACCGATGGTCCAAGAAGCTCAGTATTATTATCTTAGGGGGCGGTGTTCCCAAGAATTACAGCCTCCAGCCGGAGCCGTATCTCTCCCAGATCTGCGGGCTCAAGGCCGAGGGCTACGACTGTGACGTGCAGATCTGTGACGCACACGTCCAGAATGGGGGATTGAGCTCGTGCACAGCTGGGGAGGCCTACACCTGGGGCAAGGTTTCCGCGGAGTTCCAGAGGAATTCTCAGTATGTCTTCGCTGAGGTGACTTCGGTCTTCCCGTTCCTCGTGCACGCGCTGTTGCAAGAGGGCTTGAAAAAGACGCCGCGCCGGCTGCTCGACCGGCGCGACGAAGCCTTAAAGCTTTTAGATCGAGCGCTGGGGCTTTAGGGTTTGGCTCCGGTGCGCTGCGGGTTCTGACGGAACATCGGCCAGGGGCTTTGAGCTGGGCCAGCTTCCCCACGAATCGCGTAGAGATTCCCATCCCGCGAAGCGATGTAGATCGTCCCATCGCTCAAGATCACCGGAGACGAGCGCACTTCTCCATCGGTCTTGAAGCTCCAGCGCACTGTGCCGTCAGGGTTGACAGCGTAGAGATTCCCGTCATCAGAGCCGACATAGACAACTCCATCGGCAGCAATCGCGGGTGACGAGTATATTGGCCCTTCAGTTTGGAAGCGCCATTTCTCTTGGCCGTCGGGCCTAATAGCGTAGAGCCTTCCGTCGAGCGAGCCAATGTAGATTGTCCCATCAGGGCCGATAGCTGGAGAAGAGACGATTCTGTCGTTCGTCTGGAAGCGCCACTGCTCTTTGCCGTCGGGAGCGAGCGCGTAGAGATTCCCGTCGTCTGCACCAACGTAGATCGTGCCGTCCTCGCCGATGGCCGGGGAGCTGCTTATAGAATCCCCGGCGCGGAAGCGCCACTGACGATAGAATCCGTCGAGATTCACGGCGTAGACGCGCCGGTCGAGCGCACCGACGTAGAGTATATTCTTGCTGATGGCTGGGCTAGAGACGACCCCGCCCTCAACGTCGAAAGGGCGTCCTTTTACTGTTCCGTCGGGTTGAATCGCATAGATTCTTGCGTCTTCTGAGGGCTGGCTCCCCGAACCGAAATAGATCGTCCCATCGGGACCAATGGCAGGGCTACTGCGAATAGGCAGATTGGCTGGGAAGCGCCACTTCTCTTTGCCATCGGGGGCAAGGGCGTAGAGATTTCCGTCGTCTGAACCGAAATAGATCGTCTTATCTTTCGCAACGGCAACCGACGCTGAGAGCATAGCCCCATCAGCGCGGAATTCCCATTGCACTTGGCCGTCAGCGCTGAGCGCATAGAGAGTCTGATCAGCTCCGAAGAGATAGATCGTCCCGTCGGCGCTCAAGGCGGGGCTAGCGTCCGTCGGGCCGACAGGGGTCTTCCAGAGCAGAGTTCCGCTTGCGGGAGTGAGCTCCAGCCCAAAGCGTACCCATTGGGGGCTGTTCTCGGCCCCAGGGGCGCGGATCATAATCAAAGCGCGGTAGCGCCCTGCTTTTAAGATAGTGTTATGAGCTTGAGCTACAATGCGAATAGACTCTCCTGCAGCGAGCTCTCCAGCATCAGGGGTAATAGTCAGCCAAGGGGCGTCGGTGAGCGCCGTCCACGAGAGCGGACCGCTCCCGACGTTGGCGATCTCGATCTCTTGTGGAGGAATCTCGCCCACACCGGCCATCCCCTGAGTGCTCAAGCTCTCTGGAGTGACGCGCAAGATCGCTACCGGCACGGCTTCGAACGAGAACTCGACGGGGGAGCTCGCTTGGCCTGCTTCGTCGGTCAGTATCACAGAGAGCGTGACGGTCTGGGCTATCGTCGTGGCGATCTCGAAGGCGAAGACCCCTTCTTTTTGGCCCTTGACGTCTGGAGTGACTTCGAAGCTTTGGAAGTCCGTTGCGCTGACGACCGTGAAACTCGCTTTGGCGAGATCGCTGTCGGGATCGCGAAAGCCGACAAAGCCCCTGACGGGCTTTCCCGTGGCGCGGATCTGCGCGGGGAAGTCTATGAAGAGAATCTCCGGCGGGCTCTGGGCGGCGCGGCGCGCGAGAGCAAGGGCGGGCTTCACCGTGAGCAGCACCCAGATGCGCGCGAGCTTGTGTCCGTTGGAGAAGACAGCAATTAAGTGCAGAGACTCCCCAGTTGTAGAAGGGCTACCGAAGATCGAGCCCGTGCTTGGCGAGAGCTGTAAGTTGAGTTCGCTGAGAGCACGGCTTGTGCGATCCCCAACGGTGACGTTGGGCTCTTCGACGAACCGCGCGCCCACGGGCAACGCGCTTGTAATTTCATTGGGAATCGCTATACGTCCTAAGGCCCCTTGCTGCATCTCAGCGGAGAACTCATAGAGGGTCAGTTCTGCAGAGTCAGTCGCACAAGACTCGTTAGAATAGTCCGACTGCCCCGATGAAGTGAACGCCCGGACGCGATAGCAATAGGGCGTTTCAGGCAGGATCTCTGTATCGGTGAACGTCGTCGTATCTGGGCCGAGTCGAGCGAGCTCGCTGAACTCCGGGTCGAGGGCGAAGCGTCGTTCGAGCGAGAAGCCCGATTCGTTGTTCGCTTGGTCTTTCCAAGTCAAGCTGATCGTGCGTGGGCCGCTCCCTACCGCGACGAGATCTGCTGGCGCATTGGGGATGATAATGACCTCTCCAAGCAGGAGCTGCCCTGCGCCCCAATCGTTGTCTTTGCCACGTGGGCCGCGGTCTTCGGCGCGTTTTTCGAGAAATTCTTGGACCTGTTGCGGCGTAAACTTGGGGAAGACTTGCTTGACCAGTGCGGCTGCGCCTGCTACATGGGGCGCAGCTGCTGACGTTCCATCGAAGCCGGAGTTCTGATTCGGCCCATCGCCGGTGTATTTCCCATAGGTGGCCGTCGAGACGTGCGACGGCGCGGTGATGTCGGGCTTGACGCGATTGTCTTTTGTGGGGCCTCGGCTGCTGTAGACGAAGAGACTCGTCTCTGGGCAGAGGGTGCTGGGGCAACGATCCGGGGTGTGATGGAACGCCCCGACAGCTATAGCGTTCGGTGAGATCGCTGGCTCATAGATCGATATACTCCCCTTGGGCACGAGATACTCAAAGCTATGACAGATCACACAGACTTGAGCGACGAGGTCTAAGCGTGCTGGGGCTGCTGCGGCTCGCTTCTTGGTGATCTCGACGGCGAAGAAGTCGCGCCGGCCTGCAGCAGCTGGGTTGCGCGTATAGAACAGCCCGCCAGCGATCTTGACCGGCACGCCGCGCCGCCATGCCCAATCCCCTCGGAGACGGACATCGGGGGCGGACTCGGGAAAGATCGCAAGATCGTAATCATCCGAGGCCCCGCTGCACGGCGCGTCCCAGCTCAAGAAGAAGACTACTAAGACCCCTGCAACTTTCTGCCCTGAGACCTCCAGAGGGAAGAGCTCGACCTCGAAAGTGAGAGTCTCGTCGTAGCTGGAAAAGTCGTGACGGCTATTGCTATTAGAATCAGTGAAGCTCCCCTCCCAGTGGCTGTCGCCGCGGTTACCGGCGCTCGTCACCCAGGTAATGCCGGCCTCGCGGGCTTTTCTGATGCTGGGCTCAAAGAGCCCTTGGCCCCGAAAACACCCCGAAGGAAACCCTAACGACGTGTTGATCACGTCGACCTTCTGCTCGATCATCCAGTCTACGGCTTGGCGGAATTCGACGTCAGTTTCGAACGCTGCCAGGTGCAGGTGCATCCCCGGGGCTATATCGTGAATGACTTCGCTCACCGCGACGCCGTGCTCTCCGGGAAATTCTGGGTCGGTCATCTGCCCATCGCGACGGAAGGACTTGGCTGTCACTCGCTCGCGCGGGGGCAGCTCGCGCCCTAGCAGTCTTTCGTAACCGTCAAAATCCGGGTCAATGACGCCCACTTTGACCCCCCGCCCGTCTACGCCGGCTTTGTGCCACGTCGGTGCACCGACGAGCTTCTGCCCCTCGCTGACTGTTGTCCCTTGGAATAAAGCTGGCCGGACAGGAAGCCGGATAAACTGCACTTCACTCAGATCAGCGATCTGCTGAATATTCTTTATGGGCACCAGGGCTTGAATCTGAGTTGTGTAGCCCAATTCGACTGTGCCCCCAGCACGCTCGACGGCTGGAGCGATCTTGCTTAAGGCCCTCTCGGACTCAGCTTCGATGATCACGCGGATGCGATCCCCTTGACGGTGTAGGGCATAGAGTTGAGAAGTTACCCGATGGAGAGTATCTGTCACGAAGAGAGGCCCTTGCGCGTGATAGCTTGCGATCAGGTCTTCCAAGGCGTTCGCGATCTTTGGGTGGTCGGAATCTCTCGCTTGCGGCCAGACTTCCCACTCTTGAGCACCGGCTGCAAACCCGTTCACAAGACAAAGCACCAGCAGGGCTACACAACTCTTTTGAAGCATAAAACCTCCTTCGTTATTGGGTGATCGTATTTATTTTTAACACGAAACACCTAGAGAAGTCAAGAGGGGGAGGGCTTCGGTTTGACAACGGCAGGCCATCTGTGCTATAGATAATTTCATAATCTTTTCACAGGAGGTGAAATCCATGCAAATGCCGGAGCTCTTGACAGCACTCGGTAATTTTCTGATCGCCGTGGGGATCACCATCTTGCTGATCCGCATCGGGGGCTACTTCGAGGGCATGTGAGGCGCCTTGAGATGGAATCCCATGAAGGCATCGAGGAGCTCGTGGGCCAGCGCGAGCTCGTCTTCGCTAAGGGCGAGCCGATCCAGCTTGCCCCAGCTCAATCCTAAGATCATCTTCAGGTTCTGGGCCAAGCGCGGGCTGATGCGGGTATCGCCTGCTTGATGGCACTCCGCGCACACCAAGCCCCCACTCGCAGGGGAGAACCAGATCGCCTCGCTGAGCTTATGTCTCCCCCGTGCACAACTGCTCAGGCGCGGGGCAATCCCCAGCGCCCGCATGAGCTTGAGCTTGAATGCTACTGCAGCCACCCCAAGGTGCTCCACAGAGCCCAGCCCCCCCCAAAAGTCCCGTACCAACTCAAAGACCGCCCGATCGGGATGGTGCTCCTCCACAAACTGATTCACCAGATGCGCCGACTGCAACGCGAGCGTGAGGCGCTCATAATCGCTCTTGATAGCCCGATAGTCCTCAAGAATACTCGCTTCTTTGAGCAGCTTGAGATTTTCCGCGTCGTAGAAGACCAGCTCGCTGAGCGTCAGCAGATCCAAGGCGGCGCCGAACTTGCTCTCGGTGCGGCGCGCGGCCTTGGCGATGAGCGAGATCTTCCCGTAATCCCGCGAGAGCACAGTGAGGATGAGATCGCTCTCGCGGAACTTGATCGCACGGAGGATAAAGCCGACGGTCTTGCGGATCATATAGGGGCCCTTACCCCGCACCCTCACCCCCGGCCCCTCTCCCCTGGGAGGGAGAGGGGTGCAGGGGTGAGGGCCAGTCTCCGTTGTGTTGCTCTTTCTAAGCGCTCTGGCACGACGCGCACGCCTAGCCCTGGCCCCGTCGGAACCGTGATCGTGCCGTCATGCTCTAATACAAACGGCGGCTCTATAATATCTTCTCGCCAATAGCGCGCACTGGCAGATATATCGTTTGGCAGCACAAAATTGGGCAGACTTGCCAAAGCAACGTTGGCCGCTCGCCCAATCCCCGTCTCTAGCATGCCGCCGCACCAGACGGGCACGCCCCGCTCCCAACAGAGATCGTGAATTCTCTTAGCATTCAGCAGCCCGCCCACCCGACCCGGCTTAATATTAATAATCCGACATGCTCCGATGTCGAGAGCTTTTCTCGCATCGTCAGGGGTCTTGATGCTCTCATCAAGACAGATCGGGGTCTGCAGCTCCCTCTGCAAGCGAGAGTGATCTACAAGATCGTCATAGTCCAAGGGCTGCTCCACCATTAACAGCCCAAACTCATCCAACTGTCTCAAATGGGGCAGATCGGCTATGGTGTAGGCCGCGTTGGCATCGGCCATTAAATCTATATCGGGGAAGCGCCGGCGCACGGCGCGCAGGACTTCGAGGTCCCAGCCGGGCTTGATCTTGAGCTTGATTCTCTTATACCCCTGAGCCAGACGGTGCTCAATAGTCTCTAAGAGTGAAGGGATATCTTTCTGAATCCCAATGGAAATCCCGCTCTCGATGCGGTCTTTTGTGCCCCCAAGCAGTCTCGCTAAAGAGATATTCTGTGCTTGCGCCAGCAGGTCCCAGAATGCTGCTTCCAGGGCAGCTTTGGCCATGGGGTGTCCACGGATGGGTTTGAGCTTCGCTTGGAGTTCCTCAGCTGATGTGAAGTCTTGGCCCAAGACCGCGGGGGCGAGAAAGTCTTTGAGCACATGCCAAGCGGTCTCGACGGTCTCGTAGGAGTACCACGGTCCCGCACCGGCGACGCACTCCCCATAGCCAGCCAAGCCGTCACTATATACTGTGACGATGATGCATGGGCGAACCGTCTCACGCCAGCCGCTGGTCTCGAACGGCTCGACAAGTTCCATGGTGATCTGGCGCAGCTCTATAGTTTCAAGTCTCATCGCTTCAGAAGCTCTTCTTTCGTCGTTCTCTCTAGCAGATAAAACGCGCGTTTGTGCCCCTCATGCTCCGTCACGAGAAAGTCGCTCGCGTAGTACCCCTGAGCAAAATAGTGCTCGAAGATCTCGCGCGTCTCGCGGCGCCAGCGCCTGGTGAGTTCCATATCGCGCTCGCGCATCTCTTGCCAGCGATACGGGATCTCCAGGAGCACCTTCGGCTCGGTGTGTTGTACAGAGTAGTCACGGTTGACGAGGAGGCCATCGCGCTCCTCGGTCTGATTGACTATGGGAAGGTCACCGAGTTGGCCCTCCCCCCCTGCCCCTCTCCCCGGGGAGGGAGAGGGGCGCAGAGATGAGGGCCCTATCAGTCTCCTCTGCACCCGCGGACTGGCGATCCACCACTCAACCGTCAAGCGATCCGTCTCCAGCCCCGCGTTGAGCCGATCCCGCATGTCACCATAGAGATTGCGCTCATATCTGTTGGAGATGACCCCAAGCTTATGCAGATTGAAGTGGGCGTTGGGGCTGACCAGCGGATCGAACGTCCAGGTAATGAGCTCGATCCCTTGAGCCAGTACGGCCTCGCGTTGCTTGAGCTTCAGCTCGTATCCTACCCCCTGAAACCGTCTCTCCGGGAGCACCGCGCACATGAGCGAGCAATGCTTCAGTCTAGTATTTTCAATGCCGGGGAAGCCGTACACAAACCCGATAAGTTTCTCCCCTTCAAACGCCCCCAACAGCACTCCCCCGTTCTTGATCGTCGTCAGTAACAGATGATGAGGCACAACGCTGATGTCCTCAAAGCCCCAGATCTCCTGCTGGAGCCGCTCACAGGCGTGCAGCTCCTCAAGCGTCTGCAACGGGCGAATCGTGATCATACTTGCACTGGCCGGTGACTGAAGTCACCGGCTCAGCAGATGGAAGCCCACTGAAGCGGGCTCGTGCTTTAGCACGCTTTCATCTCCTGAGCCGGATGCTTCAGCATCCGGTACTTTTCGCGCTTACGACGATACATGAACTGGTCAGCCTCTTCAAAGATCGCCTCGAGCGGGCGCGGGTTCTCCGGCGACCACGACGACACCCCCACGCTGATCGAGAGCTGTAAGCCAGCAAGCGAGCTGGCCCAGTGTGTGCTGAGACCCTGCAATTCTGTTTGGATCCGTTCCAGGACGCGCTCGGCTTTGGCAGCGGTCGTCTGCGGCATGAGAATAATAAACTCATCCCCGCCGTACCGAAAGAGACTGTCCGTCTTGCGGATGATCCCTCTCAAGAACTGCGCCAACTCTTGGATCACCCGATCCCCAACGAGATGGCCAAACCGATCGTTCACCTCGAAGAAGTCGTCTATATCAATAAAGACGAGCGTAAACGGCTTCCGCGTGCTCATGAGCTGGGTGAGGCTCTCATCTAGGGCGCGACGATTATAGACGCCGGTGAGCGAGTCATGGCGTGCTTGCTCTGTGAGCTTTTTCTGCTGTTCATGGAGGGCGCGTATCTGGTAATTATTGGTGAGGGCCAGGGTTGCCATAGTGACTAAGAGAGCCAGGGGTTCCAGCTCTGCGGGAGTGGGCAGGCGTCCATCGCGCGGTTGGGAGAGTGCGATCCGTCCGAAGATCTGCTCCCCAGAGCGCAGCAGCCAGTAGAGCATATCATACGGTCCCCACTCGGCGCTGGCGCGCCCTTGGGCGACGGCATATTCTCGTAGGTGGGGCAGGCGTTCGGCGGAGACGTAGAGGGCGGTGCCGATGGGCTGGCCCGCTTCGAGGATCTCTCTGTCGGAGGGGATCTTGCCTGCGGCGCGGCGCTGCCGCAGCAGCTGCTCTTGCTCTGGGGAGAGCCCTACGGTGATATACTCAGCGATAGTTGGCGGCTCCGCCTGATCCGGCGAGGTCGGCACAGCGTAGAGCGAGACGCCGATCCGCTCAAACCGCGAATACTTGGCAAAGGCCTGGGCGATCTTCTGCAAGATCGCTTTCGTATCAGGGCTTTGCAGGATCTGAGCCCCAATGGCGATCAGCTCTCGATAGAGCTCTGGCTCGTTCATATTAATTATCCTTCGCGCCCAAGCAGTTGAGCGATCTGGGATTCGTCCTCGTTCCAGCCGGGGCGAACTTTCACTTGTAAGTCCAGATAGACGTGTTTGCCCAGAAAAGTTTCAATATCCTGTCGGGCGAGGCGCCCGATCTCTCGGATCATGCGGCCGCCGTTGCCAATGATAATGGGCTTTTGTGACTCTCGCGCCACGTAGATATTCGCAATGATATCAATGATTTTTCCGTCCTCGCGCTCTCGGATGTGGACGACTTCGACCCCTGTGGAGTACGGGATCTCTTTATGCGTGAGCTGATAGATCTTCTCTCGAATAAATTCAGCGATGATGAACTCGGTGGAGCGGTCGGTCTGGATATC
>FWWL01003113.1_pt1 | contig 31464 bp, 33 predicted proteins | sample 2228331 | NCBI WGS metagenome assembly FWWL01 (sample SAMEA103939775, study PRJEB20133) | metagenome
CCGCCACGCGCGATGTGGTGGTCGAAGACATGGCCATGTCGCGCCTGCAACAGATCGGCTTCGAATCCGGCGGCAAGACTCACCAGCAATTCGGCCAGAACGAACCGCTGCTGCGCCTTTTCACCCGCGCCTATGAAGCCTATCTGGCTGGTGGAGGCCTGACACCGGCGCCTTTACGGGCCGAAGCGGCCGAGTAGGTCCGTATCCCGCTGTCGGAACCAGCCTTTCAAGCCAGGCACGCATCGAGCGTTTCTGACCTGGATGTGATGGTGTAAAATTGTCCTCATCACAGCGAAGGGAGTTATGGGCCAGATTCTCCACGGCAGCGTCAAGACCACGCTCCCCATACGAGCAGAGCTACAGCGACCGGAAGCTCCGGTCGCGCAGCTCGCTAAGCGGTTCGGCATCAACGAGAAGACGGTTCTGAAGTGGCGCAAGCGACAGTCGGTCGAGGACATGCCGATGGGGCCGAAGGAACGGCATTAGCCGGTTGCGGAAGGCGACGATCATCGCCTCCTCCTCCAGGGTCAGCACTGTGGAATGGGCATCCTTGGGACCGGGTCGCACATCGGCGGTGCCACTCCGGCTCCGCCACTTGGCAACCGTCTTGGGATTGATCCCGTGCCGCTTGGCCAGCGTCCTCAGGCTCTCTTGACTATTTTGTATTGCTCGACGGACTGCCGCTGTCGTGCTGGCGCTCCCGTGAAGAACTTGACCCATCGTGCATCCTTCCACTTCTGCATGGATAATGCACCATCAAACTTCGGGACCAAACATCTAGCCCGCATCTACCGCAGCGCCACCAAGCTGGCCGCAGCCGGCTTCCTGAAGGCCCTGATCAGGACCGCACACTATAGAATCCACACGCTGCTCAGCGACAATGGCGTCCAGTTCGTCGTAAGCGATGTTCTCAGCCCGCGGCGGCCCATGGCATGAGGTCGCCGACGGCATTGGCAGGATATCCGGCGGCGAGGCGTGTGAGCGTGCTGGATAGCCAGGCGTGCGGATCGATGCCGTTGAGCTTGCAGCACTCGACGAGTGTGGCGACCACGGCCCAGTTGTCGCCGCCCTCGTCGGAGCCTGCGAACAGGGCATTCTTGCGGTTGAGGGCGAGCGGGCGGATCGAGCGTTCGACGGTGTTGTTGTCGAGATCGACGCGGCCATCGTCGAGGAACAACGTGAGCCCGTCCCAGCGGGTGAGCGCGTAGCGGATCGCCTCGCCGAGCTTGCACTTCGCGCTGACCTGTCGGTTGCGTGCGTCGAGATAGAGGCGGAGATCGGCGACGACGACGCTACTGCGCTCGTTGCGGATGGATCGACGCTCTTCGGCGGGCGAGCCGCGGGCTTCGTCTTCGATAGCGTAGAGCAAGGCGATGCGGCGTAGCACCTCGGTCGCGATGGGCGACGAGGCAGCGAGCTCGTAGAACCGTCGTCGCACGTGCGCCCAGCAGAAAGCGAGCCTGACCTGCTGCCGGCGCCGGGCGAGTGCCGCATAACCGGAGAAGCCGTCGACCTGCAGGATGCCGTCGAACGCGCCGAGATGTTCTTGCGGCCGCTCGGCCTTGCGGTCACCGGCATAGACATAGGCGACCATCGGCGGATCGCTGCCGCCCCATGGTCGATCGTCGCGCACATAGGCCCAGAGCTGCCCGGTCTTGGTCCGCCCGCGACCGGGATCGAGCACGGGCGCGGTCGTCTCGTCGGCGAACAGGCGCTCCGAGCGTCGCAATCGCTCGAGCACATGATCGCGCAGGGGGCGAAGATACCAGGCGGCTCGCCCGACCCAGTCAGCCAGCGTCGAGCGGTCGAGCTGGACGCCCTGTCGGGCATAAATCTGCGCCTGCCGGTATAACGGCAGGTGATCGGCATACTTGGAGACCAGCACCTGTGCGATCAGCGCCTCGGTCGGGATGCCGCCTTCGATGATCCGAGCCGGCGCGGGCGCCTGCATGATCGCGCTCTCGCACGAGCGACAGCCATAGCGCGGCCGACGGGTGACCAGCACGCGGAACGTGGCCGGCACGACGTCCAGGCGCTCGGCGACATCCTCGCCGATCTGGTGCAGCGCGCCGCCGCAGCAGGGGCAGACCTTGTCGTCGACATCGACGATCTGCTCGATCCGCTCGAGATGCGCGGGCAGCGAACCGCGGTTGGTCTTGCGCGGACGATCGGCGGTGCGGCTCGCCTTCTGTACGGCGTGCTCGACCTGACCGAGCGCCGCTTCGACCTCCTCGAGGCACAGCTCGAGCTGGTCAGGATCGAGCTGCTCGGAACGGCGGCCGAACCTGTGGCGTTGGAGTGCTTCGACGATCGCCTTCAGCCGTTCGATCTCGGCGCGGAAGTCCTTCATCGCGTCGATCTCGCGGGCCTGCTCAAGGACGAGCGCGCGCAGCGCATCTACATCGTCGGGAAGGTCCGCTTCCATGAGCATGAATGGAGTGAATCAGTCGCGCGAACGCCCGTCAACCGGCGATCTGCGGCGCCTGCGGACGACGCCCGCCATGGACCCGGCGCCAGTCGAGGCCCTCCAGCAGGGCACCGAGTTGCGCCGCGGTCAGGCGCATCACGCCGTCTTGGATGCCCGGCCAGCGAAAGCCGCCCTGCTCGAGCTTCTTGGCCATCAGGCACAGCCCGGTGCCGTCCCACCAGACGAGCTTGATCCGATCGGCGCGCTTCGCACGGAACACGTAGATCACGCCCGAATAGGGATCGCCGCCATACTCCTTGCCCACGAGCGCGGCCAACGCATCGGGACCCTTGCGGAAATCTACCGGGCGCGTCGCTACCATCACCCGCGCGCCCGATCCTGGCCCGATCATCGCGTTGCCTTGAGTGCTTCGATCACCGCCGTGATCGTCCTCTTATCGGCGCCGGATGCGATCTTCACCGCGACGCCGCCGATCTCAAGCTGGATCGCACCCGTCCTCGATCGGCGTCGCTGCCTCACCGGTGGCGGGGTGCTCGCCAACACTGGCTCGATCACTGCCGGGACGAACGACGGCGCCGGGGCCGCGGCGGTTGGCAGCGCCACGCCCTGACCTTCCAGGCGCTTGCGCAACTCGCGGCGCCAGGTGAACAGCTGCGACGGCGCAAGACCGTGCCGCCGGGCTACCGCGCAAACCGTCTCCGATCCCGAGAAGCTCTCAGCCAGAATCGAGGCCCTCGCTTCATCGCTCCACTCGCGACGCCGCCCGGCGCCGGTAAATACCTCGATCCGCCGCACCGGCTCCGTGCCAGCATCATCACATGGCATCATCATCGCACTAACCAACCTCCCGCCCAAAGGAGGCGAGACTCACCGCTCAGATCACGCGCGACAAGGTGGGACGAGGACTTCGCTTACAGTTCGTCCAGTCTGAGCGCGGCAAGAATCGCGGCTTCCTCAACCATATGTTCGAACGGATCTGTCGGGAAAACGGCATCGAGCACAGGCTGACCAAACCCTACCATCCCTGGACCAACGGACAGGCCGAGCGGATGGTGAGAACGATTAAGGAAGCGACCGTCAAATCCTTCCACTATAGCCCGATCATCGAACTGCGGCGTCACGTTCGCGACTGGTTGATCGCCTACAACTTCGCAAGCAACTCAAGGCGCTCAAGTTCAGAACACCCTATGAGGCCGTCGAGGAACTCAGCAAATCAAAAGCGGATGTCTTTATCGTCAAACCCTGAATTCACATCCTTGGACTAAACACCTAGCTCAGAACGATCCAGCGTTCCGCTGGCAGAGTAAGCCAAGCCTTCCCGGTGCATCTGAGTGCTGAGGTCGTTGGCATCATGATGGCCAATCAACCGACATTCAACTCAACTGGGGAGAATTCACCTGAATCTTTCCACGCCGTAGGTAGACCGATCACCGATCGCGCCAATCACCGCATCGGCAACGATTTCTCGTACGTCATGCGATACTGCCAATTCCGGGACTTCAAGATGCAAACGGTCCAGCAACCCGATAACAGTGGTGTAGCCTACTGTCAGAACAATGGTCAGGAAAAACACTCCCTCGGCGGTCAGATCGTGTTTCACGCTGCCAGCAGCCACTCCGGCCTGAATCGCCTTAGACAAGTTGGCGAATACTTTCTGCATACGCGGCTCTGCTTTCACATCGCGCGTTGGGCCAGGATCCTCCCGCAGGATCTGATCAAGAACCAGTCGGCCCATTTCCGGGTTAGTGATAAAAAAATCGCAGAATTTATATGCGAAATTATGAATTGAACGTAACGGAAAACCTTCATTGCTTTCAGAAATCAAATTTTCGTATCCGCTAAAGAACCTTTCTGTCATGCGAATTATTATTTCTGTGTAAAGATTATTTTTGTTAGAAAAATAGTGATAAATAAGTTGAGAGCTTACGTTGGCCCTGCGCGAAACAGCAGAGACACTTATGCCATTTATCCCATACTTACCGAATTCTATTTCGGCAGCATCAAGAATCCTTTCAACGGAGTAGACTTCTTCATTTGAGTTCTGTTTCATGGTATGAAACTCGACAAACGGTGTTCCACTATGCATCTCTCTTTGCACATACACAGCAAATTTGCTGAAATCGAATCCCAAGAAACGTCGCTCTCGTATAATGTTTATACAAGACTGCGGTATCAGCGTCAATGCCTCGCTTGTACCGAACAATACGCCACTTCGCTTCAGGTGTCTGGAGAGCGGGTGGAAAGTGATGCGCTTTCCCAATCATCGATATGAGAGGAAACGGGCCGCACTTTCGTTCGCATTCATTCTATAGCGTCTGCCCCGATCACAATTCGGCTGGGCGGAACCGGAGTGTCCAGTGCCGCCAGAATGACCCTTGCGGCCCGAACCGGATCGCCTGGCTGATGACCATGATACCCGTGCATCATTTCAATTGGGGCAAAGGACCGGCTCTGCGTCGTCAAACGGTCATGCCTGCGCGTCGTCCGTCCTTGATCGCTTCGTCGGTTGCGAACACGCTCCAGCGCGCTTCTCTTGCGTCTCCAATGATTCGCACATCCATGCCATTGCCGATCAGTTCGTGATAGAGGCTTTCCTGTGGCGGCTTGGACGTCACCAGAATCGTGTTATCTATGCCCTCAAGCAGGCGTTCGGCACCAGTAAAATAGTCGCGCACGCGCACATTGGCGGGATCGATCCGAACGATCTGGGTGGATGGCAGAAATTCCACCTTCGGTATGACGCGGCGCGCGATGACCTTGTTCAGACCGAGCTCGGTCACGGACATCGCCATGGCCGAGTCGATCGTTACAAAGATAACCTCCTTGCCCCGACCTGCCAGATATTCCGCAATGCCCGGACCGACCTCATAGGATGTGTTGTCATACACGACGACCCGCTTGCCCAGCCGGGCGTGTTCGAGCAGCACTTCCTCCGGCGTGAACACATGCTCCAGATCGGCGCCGGGCACGCCGGTCAGCTGGTTCTTGCTTGCGCCGGTCTTGGAATAGCGCGCGCCGGTCGCGACCAGAACGGTGTCGGGCCGGAGAGCGGCGATGCTGTCTGTCGTTGCCTCGCTATGCAGCCGCACGTCGACACCCAGACGGTCAAGCTGCAGCTTCAACCAGCGGACGATGTCCCCACGGTCCGAAAGGCCGGGCAACATGGCCTGCAGCGTCACATGGCCCCCAAGTTCGCCCGATTTCTCGATCAGTGTGACCTTGTGGCCGCGTTTCGCCGCGACCATGGCCGCCTGCATACCGGCCGGACCTGCGCCGGCGATCACCACATGTTTTGCAACGGCGGCAGGCGGAATGTCGCCCAGATATTCAAACCCGATGTCCGGATTGACCGTGCAACCGACCGGCTGACCATAGCAGGAGCGCAGGAAGCAGCCTTCCAGATCGCCGATGCACGCGCGAATGTCGGCGGTACGATCATCACGGCACTTGTTGGGCCACTCCGGGTCAGCGATGACCGAGCGGGCGACGAACACCATGTCGCATCGACCGTCGGCAATCGCCTGATCGGCAAACGCGGGCGTCAGGATGCGGCCACCGCTGATCACCGGCAAGGAGACAGCCTTTTTGACTGCCTCTGCCGCGTCGAGGTGGGTGCCCTCCCGTTCGAGATAGGAGGACGGATAATGATATTGGGTCATCTGCGGCTTTTGCCCACGGGCAGTAATGCGCAGCCAGTCGACCATGCCGGTCGCTTCGAGGATCTTGCACTGGGCCACACCGTCGTCGATCCCCTTTGCGCCGAGCGTGGATTCATCGGCGTTCACTGCAATGCCGATGGCGAAGTCCGGTCGCACGCGTTTGCGGATCGCCGCGACGATCTCGACAATGGCACGCATCCGGTTTTCAAGGCTGCCGCCATACCGGTCGTTGCGCTGATTGTAGAATTCCGACGTGAACGAGCCGAGGCCCGCGCCGCCGCTGATCGGAAATTCAAACCCGTCGGCGCCGGCTTCCTGCGCGTGGGCAGCGGCGATGGCATGCGCCTCGATCAGGTCTTCCACTTCTGCTGTCGTCATCGACCGGGGCTGGCTGTCCGACAGCACCGTGTGCGGCGCCACGGCGGATGGCTGCGCCGTTTCAGGATCGGCCATCATCCATACGCCCTGCACCGCAATCTTGGCGCCATGTTTGTGCGCGGCGTCGACGATGCGCCCGATCGCCGGAATATGGTCTGGATTATAGGCCTCGATGAACCAGCCCGGCGGCACCAGCGGGGCCGGCACTACCTGACAGCTGGCAATGACCATGAAACCGGCTCCGCCCTTGGCCCGCGCCTCGAAATAGCCGACCTGTCTGTCAGTGCCGATTCCCAGCCCCACCATGCCGTGCGGCGACATGAAAACGCGGTTCTTGATCTCCATGGACCCGATCTTCATCGGGCTGAACATATGGGTGTATTTGCTCATTGTCGGTCCTCTCCCGGCCGCCAGCGCTACTGGTTCAGCCTAGTTTTGCGATCATTTGTCGTCGGTGAAATGCACCACGAATGCGGTGTCGGCGGCGGCATGGCGCATCGGGATCGCCTTCTGATAGGCCTCTGAGCGATACCAGCGCAGCGCCGCATCATTGTCCGGGAATTTCAGCAGGACGACGCTGCTGCCCGGAGGCGTGCCCTCCAGCGCCTCGATCCCTTCGCCGACCACGACCTCGCATGGCACTCCGGCCAGCGAGACAAAGCCCTGCGCCGAATACTCGGCATATTTGTCCAGATCATGCTTCTGCATGACGCTCAGCACATAGGATGCCATGTCGTCTTCCCTCCCGATTTTGGTTCAGTTGCCACCCATCTGGGCCATCACGTCGGCGTAGAACGGCATATGATGGACGATGCCGCCATCGGCGCTGAACACCTGACCGGTCACGAAACTCGCCGCATCGGACGCCAGGAACAGCACTGGCCCAGCGATATCCGCCGGCACGCTCTGGCGCGGGAGCAGCACGTGGCGCTGGATGAAATCGATTTCGCCCGCCGACATCATTTCCCGCGCGCCCTTGCTAAGGACGAGGCCAGGCAGGATGGCATTGCAGCGGATGTTATAGTGGCCGAAATGGGTCGCCACGTTGCGCGTCATCGTGTGCAGCGCCGCCTTGGACGACGCATAGGCCGGATGAAACAGGTCGCCCAGCAACGCGGTGCCGGAGCCGGTGTTGATGATCGATCCGCGGCCACCCGCGATCATGTGCGGCGCGACATGCTTGACCATCAGCATCGGGCCGCGCGTGTTGATCGCGAAGGTCCGGTCCCACACCTCGCTCTTCATGTCGAGGAACGACTTGTCCTCGGCCATATGATCGGGCCGGGTGTCAGCGGCATTGTTGTGCAGGATGTCTATCCGGCCGAATTCGGTCACGGTGGCGGCGACGAGCGCCGCGATGCTGGCTTCGTCCGCCAGATTGACCCCATGAGCCGCAGCGGTTCCGCCGGATTTGACGATGTCGTCAGCCACGGCCTGAGCTGCCGCCACGTTGATATCTGCCAGCATGACGCTTGCGCCTGCCCCGGCCAGCGCCCGCGCACATGCCTCCCCGATGTTTGCCGCCGACCCGGTGATGATGGCGACCCGCCCCTTCAAATCTCCAAACAGCATGTCGATCCTCTCCCTGCTCGTGTATTCAGTCCGACATTGTTCCGGCCGGTGGCCGGATGCCGTCAGTCCACACTCAGGTTGACATTGGTCGGGAAGCGCTCAGTCGGCATCCCGCCATAGACGATCACTTCGTCAGGGTCGGTCAGCCGCAGATTGGGGAATCCGAAAATCAGGCGGCTTACGATTGCGCGGGTCATCATGCGTGCCAGGCTGTTGCCGGGGCACAGATGGGGTCCGAAGCCGAAAGTCAGAATGTCGCGCGGGTCGCGGGTGATGTCGAAACGGGTCGGGTCCGGGTATTTATCGGGATCGTAGTTCGCGGCGCCAAGTGAGAGATGAGCGACCATGCCAGGGTAGATGGGCGTGCCATCGATCACATGCTCCCGGACCACGAAGCGATGGCGGAAGTTGCCAAGACAGTCCACGCGCATGCATTCTTCCAGGGCAATATTCAGCAGCGACGGGTCATTTCGCAGCAGTTCAAGCTGATCCGGATGCCGCAACAACCGCAATACCGCGTTTGCCGAAGTCGCAGGCACGGTCCCGAGCCCCGCCGTGAAGAGTTGAACCAACGTCGAGAAGAGCTCCTCGATCGAAATCTTCCCCTCGTCGTCATGCGCGGCGATAACCGAGCCGACAAGATCATCCTTGGGGTCGATACGCCGCTCCTCGATCAGTTTGCCGCAGAATCCATAGACGGCGTTGAACGCGGCCATATACTCCGGCGGCTTGGGCGCGCCGGGCGGCACGGTCGCCACCAGTTCCAGCGCGTTGGACAGGTTGATGAAGATCGGCCAATCATCTGGCTTGAACTCAAACACACCGCCGAGCAGGATCTGATACATGAGTGGCCCGGCGAAGTCGGTCACCATGTTGAAATGCCTTTTTTGCGCCATGACGTTCGCTAGCTCGTCAACCATCGAGTCGATGAGCGGCTTCAGCTTGGCAACGCGATTCGGAGCAAAGCCCGGCTGCATGAGACGGCGCATCCTTGAATGCTCCGGCGGATCAAAGTCGACGACCAGCGGCAAGCCATTGAAATAGTCGAAGAGATCCGTTCCCCAACCCGGATGGGGCACCGCGCTGATAATCTCGTGCGTCCTTAACGCCCATTGCACTTGGTTATGACGGCAGATGACGACATGGACATGACCCTGAACCATTGCGTAGAACGGAGGCCTCGTTGCCCATTCCGCGAAATAGGTGGGAGCGTTAGCTTTGATGTCCTGACCAAAGAGATCGATGTCGATAAATCGATCGGGGTCGAGTTCCGGCATCTCGGGCTTAGTGAGGACAGTGGCTATCGACACGATATTCTCCTCCAACGTATATGACTGTAGCTCCGCACGCCTCACATCAAGCGCAGTGCCCCTAGCTGAGCGTTAGACCGGCGTCATGGCCATCGGCCACCTGTCGATTGCGTTTAGGCTTCCCAGTGATTATCGTAAAAGACAATAATTCAACGCCCGGTTAGGGCGGGTGGAGCGCCGGCAAAAAGGGAGGAGTTTAGCCATGGGTATGAGCGCCGATCACAACAATTCCGCCAGTGCGATGGTGCGCGGGCGGCGCTCGGCTGACGCCACGACGATCGCCGACATCATGCATGCAGCTAAGGCGGAGTTCGCTAGCCATGGCTTTGATCGCGCGAAAGTAGATTCGATCTGCCAGAATGCGAAGGTTTCAAAGCAGCTGCTCTATTATTATTTTGGAAGCAAGGCTGCTTTGTATAGCCTCATCCTTGACGAGGCTGCGGAAGGCACTAAAAATCTCATGAGAACAGCAGAATACAGCACTTTGCATCCAGAAAAGGCTCTCGTAAAATTCATAAAGGATCTGTTCCGGGATTATGTCGATCGACCGCAAATTGCTCAGATGACGATAGACGAGGCGCTACACAACTTTATCCATGTCGGAAAAGCCAGCCCGCTAGCCAAGGTGCTACGAATGGTCATCGACGATGTTTTGGGTGAAATCGTGAATCGGGGGCGTAGGGACGGTGTTTTTGAGGCGGATGTTGAGCCGGAAGGGCTATTCTGGATTATCTTCAGTCTTGTTACTACCTGGTACGCACATTTTCCGCTTGTAGCCATGGTCTCTCGAACTAGAGACATCGTTAATATGGATGCCGCAGTGTGGCAAAATAATGGTATTAGATTTGTGTTGGCCTCAGTTTTGACTGATCGTAAGGGTACTGAATAGTCTCTGGATTTCTGGACGCCTTCGCCCCTATAATTTTGAGAACAGGAGGCGATGATGGGGAAGCCCAATTTCAGCGATGAGTTCAAGCGTGGCGCGATGGCCCAGGTCACCGAGCGTGGATATTCGCTGGCCGAGGTGTCGCAGCGGCTTAGCGTCAGCCAGCATTCGCTCTACCGCAAGTTGCGCGATGACCTGCGGGATCACGGCGAGACCTGCTGCCAGAACAGGGTCACCCGGCTGACCAGGCTGGCGGCATCAGGGTGCAGATCGGCTACAAGCGAGGCCGGGGAGCTATCGTGGCAAGCCGTCCTGAGCAGTCGACAACTCCGCTGGATCGCCAGTTCGACGTGGCTACGCTTGATCGCGCCTGCGTAACCGACATCACCTACGTCGGCACCCCGGAAGGCTTTGCCTATCTGGCCGCGGCTTTGCAATGGTCCCTCGGACCATTGCGCCGCCTTGCGGCGTGATCGATCTCTACTCGCGACGCGTGGTGGGTTGGTCGATGCAGAGCCGACACCTGCAGGCGCTGCACATGGCGGTATGGCGGCGCAAGCCGAAGCAGCGGGTGCTGATCCACTCGGATCAGCGCTCGCAGTTCACCAGCATGGACTGGGCCGCGTTCATCCGGGTCCAAAATCTTGAGCAGTCGAAGAGCCGACGCGGCAATTGTCATGACAACGCTGTTGCCGAGAGCTTCTTTTCGTCGCTCAAGCGAGCGCATCCGGCGTCGGACCTACAAAACACGCGAGGAAGCACGGCAGGACGTGTTCGATTACGTCGAGATGTTCTACAGCCCGGTTCGCAAGCAGGTCAGGAACGGAAGGCTATCAGTCAGCTCCCAGCGTTCGAACCCGAATGAAATTATCAGGGGTTGAATGCTTATATGAGGCTGCGTGACAGCCTCCCACCGTTTACACGGCATCGGCAAAATGCGGGATGTGAGACAACATGCCCCCATCGATAGAAATCGTCTGCGCTGTAATAAACTTTGCTTCGCCACTCGCGAGGAACGATACCAGAGACGCGATATCGTTAGGTTCACCAAGATAAGGCGTAAGCGTATGACGCTCTATCATCTTGAGAAGGTCCGGATAATTTTTCGCGTTTTCCGTAACGATAAGTCCGGGAGCAATGGCGTTGCAGCGGATTCCCTGTTTTCCATATTGTACCGCGATATCGCGCGTTAGCGAAATAATCGCGGCTTTGGAAGCGCCGTATGCTGTCCGGACCAAATCACCCGTCAACGCCGCGGTGGAAGACATATTGATAATAGATCCACCTCCGACGGCGATCATATGGGGAATCGCGAATTTGCACGCCGCAAAATATGCTCGCGCATTGACCGCCATCGTCCGGTCCCAGAACTCAAGCGGTAAGGCAACGGCGGCGAGATCAAGCTCCAGCGCATCACGTCCGACCAATGCCGCATTATTATGCAGAATATCAATTCGGCCATAGGCATAAATGGTTGCCTGAACCAGGTCATTTATGCTTGTAGTGTCCTCAGCATCGAACTTGACAGCAATACAATCCTTGCCGATACGTCCAGCGACCGCCTGAGCCGCATTAAAATTGACATCGGCAATGACAACTTGCGCACCGTCATCAACCAATCGCTCGACCGTAGCGGCCCCGATGCCACCAGCTCCGCCCGTGACAATCGCTACTTTACCACATAGGCGACCCATTATACGTTTCCTTACGAGTTTCAAGCCGATTAGATCGTGATTGCGGTATTGTATACGTCATGAATGGCGGCATGTAGATACCTTGGGCTGCTACAGTCTCCCAAAAGCTCTATACGACCGGCAAAGGTCGAATTCTGAAGTTCGGCCGCTAAACTGTCATTGGGAATATTGTATCCAACATATAGGATGTAGTCCGCATCAATCACATGGGTGTCTTTTCCGACAAACGAGCCGATCGTTACGGGACCTTGCGTGCCGATCTCTGCCACATAGCTATGGACGTGCAAATTGAACCGGCCGGATTGATTGAGCCGGCGCAACGCGGGCCGCGACCGCCACGCGGACGCCATCAGCGGCGCCAGATCTGCAAACCGCGTGACATACTGGACCGATATATATGGGGTCCCGATGGAGGCTTCTCGACCGTGACGCGCGACTATATCGCCCGCGTGATCGAGCCGACCCGTCCGATGACCGAGGAGGAGATTGCAGACGTCGTCCAAGGCTTCGCCCGGAGCGCAAGGAACGCCAAGGAGGTCGGGTTCGACGGGATCGCGATCCACGGCGCGAGCGGCTATCTGGTGGACAGCTTCTTCTGGGCGCAGACCAACAAACGCACCGATCGCTATGGCGGGGACATGGCGGCGCGCGCGACCTTCGGCGCGGAAATCGTGCGCGCAGTGCGCGAGGCGATCGGCGAGGACATGCCGATCCTGTTTCGGTTCGGCCAATGGAAGCAACAGGATTTCAACGCGCGCATCGCCGAGACTCCCGACGAACTCGGTGTGCTGCTGCGCGCGCTGGCGGAAGCGGGCGTGGATATGTTCGACGCGAGCACGCTCTATTTCAGCGCGCCGGCCTTCGCGGGATCGGATCTGCCGCTGGCCGCCTGGGCAAAGAAATTGAGCGGGAAGCCGTCGATGGCGGTCGGCGGCGTCGGCCTGTCGGAAAACCTGTTCGCCTCCTTCGAGACGGGCGGCGCCGCGGTCGAGAATAATTTCTACGACGCGGCCGCGCGGATAGAGCGCGGGGAATTCGACATGATCGCGCTCGGCCGCGCGCTGATCGCCGACTGGGAATGGCCGAAGAAGGTTTTCAGGGGTGAAAGCACAGTGGCTTATTCGCGGCAAATGCTCGATACGCTCCGGTAACAACCTTGCGCCTTATTTTTCCGTCGTCAGAACATTTGGCGCAGATCGGGGCGTGGATTAGCGGAGTGCGTGCCTCATCTGGTGTTAGGTTTTAGGCGGCGCGCTCGCGGTGCTGCAAGCGCCGATGTTCTATGATTTGTCGCTTGATGGTCCGTTGCCGCACGAGGAGGGATCGGGCGCGATGGGCCATGGCGCCCGATGGTCACATTCAACCATTTGCCCTGAACCCGCTTGCGCAGAATGTACGTCTTGATACCACTGGCACCCATGCGGAGCCTCAGTCCGGGAACGATACCATCGGCCAGCTCAATCTGACCAGCCGCCGGTGCCTTGAGCCCTGCGATCTTCGCGTCCGTCAAACCTACTTTGTTCGCCATATGTGCCTGTTACCTTAGGTAGCTTTTTGCAGTGGATTACTGGCGAACATTTCAAGAACAATGCGGGCTATGAATCGCAGATTTCCGCCATTTTTGGACACATGCGGACGCGCTAGGACCTCTGATCATGGCGATCGGCCCCGGTCAGTTCGCTTGGGTCGCGCAAGGCGCGACCGTCGCCGCGCCAGACGCCCCCGCCTTTACGTGGTCGCGCGTTCCAGAGATGCGGTATCCGGCCACATCTGGTAACCTTTTGTATCCATAATCGCGGTCAGTTCGTCGCGAATGATCTCGGGCGTCAATGCTGGCCGGGTGATGCCGGGTGTTTCGCCAAGGATGTACCGGGTAACACGCCCGCCGCCCACCGCGAGGCATTCGCCCGAGAGGGCGCAATCCGCATGCGCCAGATAGGTCGCGACGGGCGCGATCGCTTCGGGCGGCATCAACCGCCTGAAATGATCGGCAACCTCGTCGGGCAGATCGGGCATCGCGGTGAACATCAGGCGGGTGGCCGCAGCGGGAGCGACGCAATTGACCTTGATCCCAGCGCCACGCCCCTCGACCGCGAGGGCCTTCGTCAGTCCCAACACGCCGCCTTTGGCCGAAATGTATGCGCTATAGGGCTCCATGCCGAAAATGCTGGCCGACATGGTGTTGACGATGCGGCCGCTTGTCGCGGCCAGATGCGGCCAGGCCGCCCGCAGAACCAGGGCCGCCCCCAAGACATGCACGTCCAGATGGCGACGGAACGTGTCAGTGTCGAAAGCGTCGATCGGCTGGCCGACGTAGATGCCGGCGTTGTTGATGACAGCATCGATCCGGCCGAAATTGTCGATGGCCGCCGCGACGATCGCGCCTGCCCCCGCTTCCGAGGTTATGGAATCGGCATTGGCCACGGCCCTGCCGCCCATCGCCGTGATTTCGGCGACGACATCGTCCGCCGGGCCGGACGAAATGCCGGTCCCATCAGGATTCACGCCGGCGTCGTTCACGACAACGGACGCCCCGCGCGCCGCCAGGAGCAACGCGTGGCCACGGCCGATACCACGCCCGGCGCCAGTGACGATGACAACCTGGCCGTCGAACCGCATCTCGCCCATTCTCGCTCTCCTCAATCGTCGATCGCCTGAAATCGCGATCGATCATTCGGTCATTTCATGCTCCGGGACCGAAATTGGGTGTTGGTCCTGACAGAAAATCAAGTCTTTCGCGTTAAATACCAACATTCTTATCAACATCAGCGACGCGAAAAGTGATGTGCCTATTTCTCGTCCACGAAAACCCTTTCCGCAAAGAACTTGCCGAAGATTTTTTCGGCATGATAACTGCAGCTATACTCCCGAACCTCGAAAACCTTGCCGTCGCGGACCCGGAACAGGAAGTGATAGCGGTTTTCGTAGTTCGGGCCGGTTTTCATCGGGCCAAAGGACGTGGCCTCCACGGCGATCCGGTCGTCTTCCGCCGTCATGCCGACGATCGTCAATTGGATCGGGCTGGACATCATTTCGGACATGTTGACCATCGCCGAGGAGAACGCGTCACGCCCCATCTCGCCGCCCAGCCATTCCGGTTCGCGCAGCATAGCCTTGAAATGAAAATCGTCGGCCAGAAGGGCGAGTACCCGATCGGCCTGGGTTGAATTCACCGCATCGAAGTAATTGCGAACGACGTTCTTGTTCTCTTCTTGCTGCGACATGAAATTCTCCATTGATAAATCCACGATCGATGTGCGTCGAATGCGGCCTCCATACCGCGCGGTGGCTTCGAACCGGTCCGAAGCTACCGCCTGTTCGAGCAGGTTTACACCAGCAGGCCCACGCGATGCCCGTCCTTGATCGCGTCGTCTGTGGCAAACACGCTCCAGCGAGCCTCGCGGGCATCGCCGATGATGTGCAGTTCCGGCACTTTGCCCAGCAGCGCGTGATACAGTTCTTCCCGCGGCGGCTTCGAGGTGACGAGGATCACGTTATCGACGCCGACCAGTTCGGTGGGTTCGCCGGTGTGATGATGATGCAGAGTAATCTTTTCAACATCGATGCTGCTCATCTGCATGTTCGGCAGGAAGGTGACCTTGGGCAGCAGGCGCTTGGCGATAACCTTGTTGATGCCGATTTCCTTGACCGATTCCGCCAGGCCCGCGTCGATGGTGACGAAGATGACTTCCTTGCCCTGATCGGCAAGCAGTTCGGCGATACCGGGGCCGACCTCGTAGCTGGTGTTGTCATAGACGACGACCCGCTTGCCGACCGGTTCGCTGTCGAGCAGGTGGTTTTCCGGGGTCAGGACATACCCGTGGCCGATGTCGTGCCCTTCGACCGGGGTAAGCTGGTTCTTGCTCGTGCCCGTGCGGGAGTATGTCGCCCCTGTCGCCACCACCACGACATCGGCTCCAAGGTCCGCGATCAGTTTCGGGGTCGCCTCGGTATTGCGGCGGACATCGACCTCCAGCTTGCCAAGCTGGAGTTCCAGCCAGCGCACGATGTCCGAACGGTCTTCCAGGCCCGGCAGCTTTGCCTGCCACAGCACATGGCCGCCCAGCGCGTCGCGCTTTTCCAGGAGCGTTACGGTGTGGCCGCGTTGCGCGGCGATCATGGCCGCCTGCATTCCCGCAACACCCCCTCCGGCGATCACGACCTTCCTGGCCCTGGCCGCAGGAGTCAGCGCGACATGCTCCTTGCCGATCTCGGGATTGACAGTGCAGCCCACGAACTGGCCGATCAGCGAGCGCATGAAACAGCCCTCGAGATCGCCGATGCACGCGCGGATCTCCTCGGTCTTGCCGCTGCGCACCTTGGCCGGCCACTGCGGATCGGCGATCAGCGAGCGCGCCATGAACACCATGTCGACCTTGCCGTCCTCGAGCGCCTGCTCGGCAAACTGCGGGGTCAGAATGCGCCCGCCCGAAACGACGGGGATGGCCACGTTCTTCTTGACCTCGGCCGCGGCGTAAAGGTGCGTGCCCTCGGACATGTAGGAGGACGGATAGTGATAATGCGTCATCTGCGGCTTCTGGCCGCGTGCCGTGATGCGCAGCCAATCGACCTTGCCCGTGCCTTCGAGAATCTTGCAGATCGCGATGCCTTCGGCGAGGCCGTTGCCACCCAGCGTGCCCTCATCGGCATTCACCGCAAAGCCGAGGGCAAAATCGCGACCGCAGCGATCGCTGATGCCATCAATGATCCGCGTGATGACGCGCAGCCGGTTTTCCAGCGATCCGCCATACTGGTCGGTCCGGTGGTTATAGAGGTTCGACGTGAAGCACTGCAGGCCCGCGCCGCCGCTGATCGGCATTTCGAAGCCGTCGGCGCCCGCTTCCTGCGCGTGGGTCGCCGCAACGATATGCGCTTCGATCAGCGCCTCGATTTCGTCGATCGTCATCGAGCGCGGCTGGCTGTCGCTCAGCACCGTGTGCGGCGCCATTCCCGATGCCTGCGCCAGGCTGGGGTTCGCCTGCATCCACACGCCCTGCACAAAGGTCTTAGCACCCCATTTGTGAACGCCATCCGCAATGCGCCGGATCGCGGGGATGTCATCGCGAGCATAGGCGCGGATCCACATGCCGTCGGGCAGCAGCGTTTCCGGCATCACCTGACAGCTCGCAATCCCCAGGAAACCGGCACCGCCCCTCGCGCGGGCTTCAAAATACCCGACCTGCTGGTCGGTGCCGATGCCGAGCGAGATCATTCCGTGCGGCGACATGAACACACGGTTCGGAATATCCAGTTTTCCGATCTTCATCGGCGAAAACAGGCGCTGGTACTGTGTCATAATCCAATCCCCCCAATAACCTATCTTGCCTGTGGGCGACGCCTGAGCATCAGGCCTCTGCCTGGGATCTGAAATATTCCTGCATATCGGGGACATGTGCGTGGTGGGCCATCGTGCCGCCATCGATGGCGATGATCTCGCCATTGATGTATTCGGATTCGTCGGCCACCAGGAATGTTGCAAGTGCGGCGATGTCCTTGGGCGCACCCAGCTTACCCAGCGGCATCTGCCGCCTGACGAACGCCATCATGTCGCCGGTCAGTTCAAGCGAGAGCGGCGTCACCACCGGCCCCGGGCAAATGGCATTGGCGCGGATGCCCTCGTGGCCATGTTGTGTCGCGACGTACTTGGTCAGCGCGATCATGCCTGCCTTGGAGACACCATAGGCGACGCGAGCAACGTCGGCAGCAAGCCCCGCTCCCGACGCGGTGTTGAGAATGGTACCCCCACCGTTGTCGGCCATTTGGGGAATTGCATAGCGGCAGCACAACATGGTGCCGGTCAAATTGACATGAAGCGTGCTGTTCCACACATCCATGGGGACATTCACGACGTCGCTGTCGAGACCCATGACCGCCGGGCTGGTCAGCGCGGCATTGTTGAACAGGATGTCGATGCGGCCGAAATGCGCGATGGCCGCTGCTATCCCGTCCTTGACCGAACTTTCATCGCCGATATCGACACCGATACCAAATGCGTCCGGACCCAGCCGCTCCGCACCCTTTTTCGCCGCGTCGGCAAACAGGTCCGCAATGATGACCTTGGCGCCCTCAGCGATGAAACGCTCCGCGCAGGCCATGCCGATGCCACCAGCGCCACCGGTAATGAACGCGATCTTGTTCTCAAGCCGTTTCAACGCATACTCTCCTCGGTCGATATTATTGGACCTTCGATCCGATGATAAGAGCAATATGGCTTCATGGGCGAATGATATAATTCACCGATCGGTTAGGGCGAAATGTCCCAGACCAGATCGGATGGCACAAGGTCCGGACCGAGCGTCATCGCCGCCGCTACGCAATGCTCGCCATGTGACTGCACTATCGTTGGCATCTACCTCGCTTTTTGATAACTGCAGCAAGTGCGCAAGCACATGCATAAAATGGAGAAATTGCGCCGGCGGGAAAGCGCCATGTCCGGAAATCCTTCTAGCCATTTGCTGTCACCCGGCTTGATCGGCGCGAAGCGCCTCCGAAACCGCATCATCGTGACGGCGATGGAGGAAAGCTCCGCGGAGCCGGACAGAAGCTGGGGGCCGCGTTTGCGCGCTTATCACGAACGTCAGGCCAGGGGCGCGGCCCTTGTAAGCATGGGTGCAAAAAGGGGGTGTCATGGCCCGTCGGCGGCGTTCAGCGCAATCAGGTCGCGCTGTCTGACGACGCTATATTACAGGCGCGGCTGCACTTGCGAAAGCCGCCCATCGCCAGGGCGCGAAACTGGCGGTGGAGCTTCATCACGCCTACCCCAAGAACATGAACGACATGATCGCCAGCCGCCTGATCTATGTCCCCTCACCGCTCGAACTGATCCCTGTCGGCTATGATGCCGTCTGTCTACCAGAGGAGGCGGAACGGTGTGACTTGATTAAGATCCTGTCGGTCAATTATCGCCCTATGTTGATCGAGAACATCAAGACCGCGATTGAGCAGTTCGCGGCCGCCGCCGATCGAGCGAAGCGCGCCGGGCTGGACGGGGTCTAACTGCACGGAGGGCATGGCTATCTGATCTCGTCCTTCATCTCTCCAAAGGCGAACCGGCGAACAGACGACTATGGCGGCTCGATCAACAATCACACGGCACTGACCGAGATCATGCGCGCGGCGGTGGGCCACGACTTCCCATTATGAATCAAGATCGACGTCCGGAAGGCAACCCGGCATTGGATACCGCTGCGCAGGAACATCGTGATCTGCGACAATTGGCTCATCGGCATGGAACTAGTCGAGTTTCTGGCCGAGCGTGATCGAAACTTGACCGTAGTCGATGACGAAGCTTTCCTGGGGAGGGGGTGACCCATCCTTCGACGCATGTGAGTGTTCGAGGAGCTAAAAGATCGTGGTGCGCCGATCGAGCTCGCCGTGAACAATCCCCGTATCGGAGACTCCTGCGTCCGCTTCGCCGCCAACGACGGCACGGAGCATGCCTGCCGATAATGTCATCATCGCAGAGGGCGCGATCGATGACACAAGTCTCGCCGACACGCTGGTCGCAGCCGACATTCACGTCCGTGCCATGGGCGATGCCGGGAAATCGGCTATATATCGGCTATATATCGAAGGCGCTATTCGGGGAGCCGCCGACGCTATGCGCTACCCCCGACTTTGACCTCCCGAACCTTGCCAATACCTCCAATGTTTGGCGACTGCGCGCACAACGCCGACTGAACAGGGCTTCGTAAGAAATCAAACTTAGCGAACTTTTTTTGGTGGCCGCGCCGCTCAAGTGACGTGTTCCCCTGAAATGTGACCGATTTTGAGTAGAGTCCGACGCGAAGGAGTCGGACGAGATGAAGCGCAGCAGGTTCAGCGAAGAGCAGATCATTGCGATCTTGAAGGAGCAGGAGGCCGGGATGGCAACGGCGGACGTGTGCCGCCGCCATGGGGTCAGCTCGGCGACGTTCTACATCTATGGACGGCTCTCCCGGTGCAAGCGATTTAATCAGCGTTCCGGCGAACTTGGGTGCCAACATCTATCCGGCGTCACCAGGGATGCTGGCGCGCCCAAATGGGTAATCCGCGCGGCGTGAGCCTCAACAACTGGGCGGCTTCGATGAGCCATTATAAAAGTCAGGTTCCTCACGCGCCGGTCACGTCGGCCGGTACACTTCTCTGATCGTTCACACCTCCCCGGGAAGCGTTATGCCGCCCGGAATTCCGTTTCATTCTTCAGCATTGCGATGATGATCCTGGCGTTCTTGTTGGCTACGGCGACAATGGTCTTCGCCGCGCCTCGGCGTGCTTGCAGGTCGCGGATCCAAGCCGACTGTGCGTCGTCTCGACGCGCAGATGTTCGCACCACAGCTCTCGCGCCGTGAATCAGCAAAGTGCGCAAATGGCGGTCGCCGCGCTTGGATATACCAAACAGACGCTGCCGGTTACCGCTCGAGTGCTGCCGGGGTACCAACCCCATCCATGCTGCCAGATGTCGCCCATTGTTGAACTCGGCCCCGTTGCCGACAGCGGCGACAATTGCGGTGGCCGTTTTGGGGCCGACGCCACGGATCTTCGCGAGGCGCTGGCAGGTCTCGCTGGCCTGAAACACCTTCTCGATCTGCCGGTCGAACCAGGCGATCTGTTGGTCAAGGGCGACGAAGCAGGCATAGAGCTGATCGAGCATCGACCTGAATAGCTCGCTGAGTTCCGGTGCGCCTTCTTCCAACAAGGTTCGGATCTCGCGACGCGCACGAGTGATCGACTGCGCAAACGCAATGCCCCGATCCAGAAGTAACCCACGCATCTGCGACACCAAGGCGGTTCGATGGTTCACAAGGCGCTGGCGCCCCCGATGGAGCGCCTGGATATCCTGCTGTTCAAGCGTCTTGCCCGGCACGAACTTCATGTGGGGCTGCCGGCTGGCGCGACAGATCGCGGCGGCGTCATTGCGATCATTCTTCTGATGCTTGGCGAATGGCTTGACGTACTGCGGCGCGATGATCCGCACGCGATGCCCGGCTCCTTCGAACCGACGCTGCCAGTAGAATGCTCCAGTGCAGGCTTCGACCGCGATGGTACAAGGCGGAAGCGCCTCAACTTCTGCCATCAGCCGGTCGCGCCGAACCCGCCTTTGCAGCACCGGAGTGCCATCAGCGTCTTCACCGTGGAGCTGGAAAACGTTCTTTGCGAGATCGATACCAACGAATGCCACATCCATGTTCCGTCTCCTTCCTGTCGAGGCCCACAGCCTCGGTCGAGGAGGGAGAGCCGTCCATCCCATTAAGTGGAAGTCGAAGTATGGCGGCCTGGAGGTGTCCGAGGCACGGCGACTGCGCGCGCTCGACGACGAGAATGCGAAGCTGAAGAAGCTGCTAGCCGAGGCGATGCTCGACAACGTGGTGCTGAAGGATCTGGCATCAAAAATGTATGGTCCGACCCCGTCTGGCAAGCATGAGATGCGGTTGGCGGCACAGTCTGCGTAAATGTATCCGGCCTATATGTGGGACATCTCGATCCCTGGCCATGATGGGATACGCGCACGTCCGGCCTAACAAATGGTCCAGCCTTGGAGGGCTGCATTTTTGACCCAGGCTTCGGTCGTGACACCATCGACTGCTTGCCATCACTCCTCGACTTGCAGACTTCTCCGTGCGGCGCTTTCCGTCAGGCGGCGATCGGCACGGGCGGCCGATAGTCCTCCTGCCGAGCGAGCACCGCCCAACTGATACGCACGATCTTGTTCGCCAGCGCGACCACCGCGACATTCTTGTGAGTTCGCATCTCGAGCTGATCAAGCCAAGGGCCGTGACCACGCTCGCGGTTCATGTGCAAGCTGGCTGACCTTGCGCCGTGGATGAACAACCGTCGCAGGTGACTATTGCCGCGCTTCGACATGCCGAGCAGCGTCGATTTGCCACCGGTCGAGTGTTGTCGTGGGACGAGGCCGAGCCATGCAGCAAGATCGCGACCTCGTTTGAAGCCGGTGCCGTCGGCAACCGCCGCGACCAGCGCCGTCGCAACCAACGGCCCGACCCCAGGGATGGCGAGTAGTCGCCGGCAACCCTCGTCAGCGGCAGCGATCATCTCGATCTCCTTCGTCACGGCGGCGGTGTCCGTCTCAAGGGTGCGCCACTCGTCCCAGAGCTGCTGCAAGATCATCCGCATCCGCGGCGACAGAGTGGATCGCTCGTCGGTGAACAGCAGCGGCATCTCGCGCGCCATATGACGGCGGCCGGCACGGAACACGATTCCGCGCTCCAGCAGGAATGCGCGGATTTGGTTGATGACCGCCGTTCGACGGCTGACCAAGCGCTCGCGCACGCGGTGAAGCGCCTGGAGATCAAGCTGATCGACCGACTTCGCCGGCACGAAGCGCATCGTTGGCCGCTGCACGGCTTCCGCGATTGCCTCAGCATCGAGGTAATCGTTCTTGTTGGACTTGAGGAACGGCTTCACGAACTGAGGCGCCATCAGGCGCACGTCGTGCCCCAGTTCGGCGAGCTCGCGCGCAAGATGATGGGCGCCGCAGCAGGCTTCCATGCCGACAAGGCATCCCGGCATTCCCTCCATCTGTCGCATCAGCTGAGCTCGGCTGTGTTTCTTCTTCCATTGGATCGCGCCGGATGCGTCGACGGCAACCAGGTGGAAGGTGGTTTTGCCGATGTCGATGCCGATCACTGCAACGTCTGCCATAACTGCTCCTCCTTGATGAGACGGACAGGATGCTCCTGACCGCGTCGCTCCGTAAGGGGGCGGACCATCCCACAAATGGTAACGCCCGACGCTAAGCGGGATGCCGTCGCCCATGCCCGTGAGCATCACGGCTTAAGCGAGCGTCGGGCGTGCAATCTGGTCGGCGTGAGCCGGAGAGTGATCCGGTATCGGTCGTCAACGGCCGGACGATGGTCCGCTACGGCAGCGCCTTCGCGAGCTGGCGGCCGAGCGTCGCCGGTTCGGCTACCGGCGTCTTGGCTATCTGCTGGCGCGGGAGGGCATGACGCCCAACCACAAGAAGTTGCTGCGAGTCTATCGCGAGGAGAACCTGCGAGTCCGTCGCCGTGGTGGCCGCAAGCGCGCCCTGGGTACGCGGGCGCCGATGGTGCTGCCGGACGGCCCGAACCAGCGCTGGTCGTTGGACTTCGTCTCCGACACCCTGACCTGCAGCCGGCGGTTCCGCATCCTGTGCGGGGTCGACGACTACACGCGCGAATGCCTGGCGCTGATGGCTGACACGTCGCTATCGGGCGTGCGGGTCGCGCGCAGGAACTGACCCGGCTGATCGGGATGCGCGGCAAGCCGCATACGGTGGTCAGCGACAACGTCCTAGGTCAGGAAGCAGCGGCGGAAAACGGCCAGCAGGTCTCGTTGCGCCGATTGCGATCAGCGCGGATTGCGTTCTGATCCAGATGGCTTCCATCGTCAAGGAATGCGCTCTCGGCCATAGCAAACACAGGATCCAGCGGCCGTGCCGGTCGTGGTCCTCACCGTCCTTAAAATGAGATGCGGATGCCAGATGGAAGGCCCGAACATTATCTACAGGGTCGCCGTAGCGCCCTCACGGCACAGCAGAGAGGGGTCCTTCCATCTGGTGTCCGCCCGTTCGACGAACGGACGGTACTCGGCTCCCGTCTTGATGACGGCGTGCGCGACGCGCGCCATCTTGGCGGTGAGTGCGGTCATCGCCTTGCGGCGGCGATCAGGGTCATTGCCATGGCCGGCCACATAGCGACCAAGCTTGTCTCGGAAGCTGTTGTCACGCTGGCGGATGGCAACCTGGGTCGCCATCCAGAAGGTGCGGCGTAGCCGGGCGTTGCCATACTTCGACAGCTTGGTCCGCCCACGGAAGGTGCCAGACTGGCAGGTCGCGAGATCAAGTCCGCAGAACTTGAGGAACTGGCGATGGTGGGCGAACCGTCGGAGGTCGCCGGCTTCGGCTAGGATGGTCAGCGCATTGATCGGCCCGATCCCGGGGATCATACGCAGGAGCTGGTAGTCGCGGTTGTCGGCGAGCAAGGCATGGGCGGTTCGTTCAATCTCGTCGCGCTGCCGGATGAGGCTGCGTGCTTGTGCGATGACCATGCGGAACATGGCGATCGCAACGGAATCCTCGTTGACCGGTAGTGCGACCGAGGCGCAGGCGGTCTCGTAGATATCGTTGATTAAGCGAGCCTTGGAGACCTTGCGGCCGACCAGTGACCAGGCCTCACGCGTGAACGCCTCCTGGCCGAGCGCTGTCATGCTCACCGGGGTAGGAAACCGCTCGAGCAAGGCCAGGAACCAGTCCGACCGGCTGTTGCCGGCGAACCGCTCGATCTCCGGGAAGTACAACGGCATGTAGTGGGTCAGGATCCGGTGCCAGGTCTGGGTCTTCGCCTTGGAAATGGCCTCGTGCGTCTTCGACATCTCCTGCAGGTCGTTGATACCGGCGGCGAGCGGATCGACATAGCGCTGGGTGGCGCCGATCCGCAGCATGTGCAGGATCACTTGCGCGTCTTTGGAATCGTTCTTGTCCCAGCCATTGTGCAAAGCCTCACGGGTTCGGGCCAGCGCAACCGACGAAATCAACCGCAGCTCGAAGCCCGCGGACAGCAGTCGGTGCGCCAGGGTGCGATGGTAGTTACCGGTGGCTTCAAAGCCGACGATGATCGGACGCCCGATCTCTCCGAGGTCCGCTGCGAGGCGATCGTAGTCCGCTTTGGTCGACATCACGGTCATCCGTCGCCGGCGGCCGCCTTCGGGGCGTTCGATCAGCACTTCCTGGCGGTGCTTGGACATATCGATAGCTACCAGCACGGCGTCGGCGGGTGTAGAAATGCGCTTGGTCATGGTCGGTCAGTCTCCAAAGGGTTGAGTCGACAACTTCACTTTAGAGACCTGCTGGCCGGTCATGGCCGCCTTGATGAAGCCTGCGGGCGCTACGCGCCCTTGCCTTCATCAAGGCAATCCGGCTCTTCGAGGGACCGGTTCCCAATGTGCTATGGCACCGAGCTGACCTCCTCGGCCATCCTGCGCTGGTAGCAAGAACGGCGGGTCGAGTGGCACTATATCGCCCCGGGGAAGCCGATGCAGAACGGCTTCGTCGAAAGCTTCAACGGTCGCTTGCGCGACGAATGCCTCAACGAGACGCTGTTCAGATCGCTCCCGCATGCCCGCTTCGTGCTCGATGCCTGCGGAACGAATACAACCACGTCAGGCCACACTCGAAACTGGGCGGGAGAACCCCCGCCGAGAAAGCCGGCCAACCTGTCCGGGGGCATGCCCCCCCGGACAGGTTGCCATCACTTCAACCAATCATCATGGAGGAGCCCGACTCTACCTCTGACTGGTAACAATCACGGGAGCACGTCACAAGTAAGACAGGCATCTAATTCAATTTATACTCTGAGGAGTCTATGGACGATCCGCTCGTGTGGTCGGCTCGATGAGATCGGCTCATCGAGCCCTTCCATGCTCGGTATCATCAGCCGGCCGTAATGCCGCTGTCGGCGCCATAGCATGCTCCATGCACCGATCGCGCGCGATCCGACGCCAGAAACAGCAGAGGCTCGACGATGTCTTCAGGCTGGGAGGGCGGCCGGATCCCGGTATAGCGCCCGATCAGGCTCTGATCGGCATCCTTCGGGAACTCCAGCGTCTGGACCATCTCGGTCAGCATCCCACCAGGCGCCAGGGCGTTGATACGTACCGGGAAATGCATAAATTCCATTGCAAGCGATTTGGTCAGGCTGAGCAACGCCGCCTTTGTAGCGGCATAGGGTGCGGTATAGGCCTGCCCCAGGAACGCGGCTGTCGAAACGACGTTGACGACGTTGCCTTTGGCTTCGATAAGATGGGGCATCGCCGCCTGAATCATGAAGAAGGGCGCGGTGACGTTGGCTGAGAACAGTCGGGCCCAGACATCGGCCGTGACGTCGGCGAGGGCATGAAACCGCAAGATCCCAGCGACATTGCAGAGCACATCAAGTCGGCCGAAGGCCTCGATCGCGGTCGCCACGGCCTTTGCGCAATTTGCCGCATCACCCAGATCACCCGCATAGGTAACGCTTTCGCCGCCCGATTCGGCAATGCGCCGCGTCGTCTCAATCAGGCCGTCATGGTTGAGGTCGACCAGACACACTCTCGCGCCTTCCGCCGCAAAACGGATGCTGGCTGCACGGCCGAGGCCGGAGGCTGCTCCGGTTACCAGAACGACCATTCCTGTAAATTCGCCCTTGCTCACTTCATATGTCCTTCGCTGCGGAAGCGACGATCGGCGTGATCGTCTCGTAGAGGTGGATGGCCATGTCTTCCATGGAGAAAGCGTCGCTCATTTCCATCTTTCCGGTCTGAACCAGCGCGGTTAGCTGCTCCACCGCCGCGCCGGGATCATCTGTTTCCATTGTGTAGATGGCCATATAGCGCTGACGCGGAGCGCCCTCCGCGGCGTCATCCATCAAACGGAAACGCTGCGCGGCAACGAAGCCAGGGACGGCGGTGACATCGGCCAGATGCCGGTTGCTGTACCAGTCATTATATTCGTCTTCGCGGCCGGCGACGGGATTGCTGAGTACGACATAGGCAAATTGTGGCATTGGCTTCTCTCCTGGCGATCTGTGGCCGCACGGATACGTCGTTCGCGGCGGTTTGGCGGCGAAGGGGGCCGACGCTAACCTTCAGGCTGCTTCGCGCCCGATGCCCTTCCCGGCCTAATATTCGGCAGGCGCGACGCGGACCACAAGGCCGTCCATCGCGGGGTCGACGACGATCTGGCAGGATAGGCGATAGCCTGACGGGTCGTCTTCCAGCATCGAACCCTCAATTGCGCTCACTGGCGGAACCCTGCCCTCATTGGCTTCATCGAGGATGATCTTGCAGGTACCGCAGGACGCCACACCGCCGCATTCAGCGCGTATGTCATCAATCCCTGATTCAATCGCTCCGCGCATCAATGTCGTACCAACCGGAATGCTCGCGCGCATTTCGTCCCCGGAGGTCGTGATAAAGATAATCTCTGGCATGCAGACCCTTAATATGGCGATTTCGCCATGGCTCGGATGAGTGTTGGATGGGCAGGCAAAATGGCCGGCACATGAGCTTTAGAGAAGCTTGGTCAGCGCCATGACCGACATGATGTCGCCCCTGACCTTGATCTTGCCTTTCACCATGGCAAGCTGCGGGTTCATTTCCTTGTTAAGGATCGCGACAAAGTCCTTGAGACGGGCACGGACGGTCACATCGATATTGCACGCGACAAGATCGACGAGCTTCGGCGGATTCACTGTTCCATCGAGCAAAATCTGATCATCATCCAGATGCATCGCGATGACTTTGTTGAACGGCTGCATCCCGCCCAATTTGGTCGAAAGGAATGCCTTCACATCTTCGATGGACGAGCCAACATTTTTCTCGCCAGACAGAGGAGTTTCGGCAGGCTGCGGCTTGGCGGCAGAAACCGCGCGACGCGAATTCTGATCCCCCCAGACGAGCGGCAGGTTTTTGGGCTGCAGGATCGGCCCCAATTCCGTGATCAGATCTTCCCCCTCTGCGACGCGAAACTCGGGGATTGCCGCCAGCAGTTCTTCGATCGCCATGACCGATTCACGCCGGGCCAGCGGCGCGCCGATGCAGCGGTGGATCCCATAGGCGAACGTAATATGTCGAGGCGTCCGGTCGAAATCGACGTCAAAGGGACGATCCCAAGCGGCCGGATCGGTGTTGGCCAATGTCGTGGGCATGGCAATCTTGTCGCCCGGCATGATGGTGACACCGTGAAGGCTGGTTTGTTTGATACAGGTGCGGAAGGTCGTCACCGCGGCATAGCGGCGGTACATTTCCTCAACCGCAGCGGGGATCAGGGAAGGATCGGCGCGCAGGCGGCGCTGGTCTTCCGGATGCTCGGCGAGATGGCGAATCTGCCAGGCGATGTTGGTCGAAACGGTGTCGAGGCCCCCTATGAAAAGGTTGAAACAGAGGCCGATCAGCTCGTCATCATTGAGTTTGCGGCCCTCGACCGCCGCAGTCACGGCAAAGCTCACAAGATCGTCGCCGGGATTTTTCCGCCGATCCTCGATCACTTCCCGCAGATAATCGACGGACAGTCGCGTGCCCTTGGCTACGTCCTCAATGTCGAGGCTGTGGAGCAACATGAACTCCCATTCGAGGAATTGCTCCATTCGGTCGCGCGGCAGGCCCATCAGATCGAGGAACACGATGATGGGAAACCGCAGCGCAAATGCGCTCATGAACTCGCATTCGTCGCTGTCCTTGAATTGCGCGATAGTGTCGCGCGCCGCTTCTCGCACCCTGTCTTCCAGCGCGCGCATCCGGGCAGGCGTAAAAAGCGGGTTGAGCAGAGTCCGGTACATCGAATGCGCTGGCGGATCGATCTCGACCGGCACGAGACTCCAATTTTCGCCGATCAGCATCGGGAAAGGAGAGAAGGCTTCACTCGAAAAATGCTCGGTGTCCATGTATAGGGTCTGCAGCGTCTTGAGCCGCCGCGGGATCCATGCGGGCTGGAAGCCCGGATAGAAGTTGGTGGAATAGATCAGGTCCGGGCCATCGTGGAGAGCAGGAACCATGGAATTGAACGGATTTTGCGCTGTCTGTCCCCCCATGATGAAGGGGTAGTCCTCACACACCAGTTCGCTTGGAACATGAGCAGGCACATCAACGGCCAATACCTGGGTATCACTCATACAAATCCTCAATTCCGCCGACGCGATGACGAATGGCTGATAGGTACCTGTACCGGAATGGGAAATCCCAGTTCGTTGTAGTGTTGATCTAGCTAAGGAACGACGCGGAGGGCCGCCCTCCAACTGACAATGTTAAAGGAAGTGCGCCATGAATGAGGCAGTCCCGATTGACCGGCGAACACGGCGCAAGTCTAAGAAGGAGGGCTTGAAACATATCCTGATGGCAGCAACCAATGAGTTTTGCCGTGCGGGCCTAGCAGGCGCCAAGCTTGACGTGATCGCGATGGAGGCAGGGATATCGAAGCAGTTGATCCATCATTATTTTCGGACAAAGGCCGAACTCTATGCTGCCGTCATGGAGGAGGTTTCGGCACAGGCTATCCAGGAACTCTCGCTTCCTGACTATGAATCGCTTGCTCCAGAAGATGCAGTAAGAGAGTTTCTTTGCGGTCTATTTGACCTGTTTGTTCGCTGGCCATTTCTCTCGGGGCTTTTCAATGACCAAAGCCTTTATGGCGGGGAGCATATTCCCGAGTGCCGCGAGCTCAAACGGCGCAGTCCCGAATTGATGGCGCGTCTTTCAACCATCTTCCGCGCTGGTCAGAGCGTGGGAACGTTCTGCAAGGAACTGGAGCCAGATGCTGTGTTCGCCGCTGCCATCATGGTGATGATCGGCAATTTCACGGGTGGCAAAATCATCGCGGGCTTCGTCCCGGTGGACTTCTCAGCTCCCGAACGCCTGGACTTCTGGCGCACATTCGCTGCGGATTTTGCATTGAGCGCGATCAAGTGCCAATCAGTAGGCTAGGAATTTAGCGGATCTGGAGAAAGTTAATCAAATCCGAAATTTTAATTTAATAATCTGATATTAAAGGAGGGCGTTCAGACATAAGTATATTTAGCATAAAACCCCCTATTCTGAGGAAAATACGGAAATTATTACTCCCTTATATTGAATGATAAAACGATCTTCTAACTTATCCGATTTTCCTAAACATTTTCTAATCATTATTAACTACAGATCGAATCCAATCATCAATCTCGGTCTCAACCCAAACAGCACATTTTGGCCCGAGTGATCTTGACTTCGGAAACCGCCCATCGCTCATGCGCTGGTAAATGGCTGAGCGACGTAGCCCGACACGCGCCATCACTTCAGGTAAGCGCAGAAGCCGGGCTGGCTGGAGTGTTTCGGTTGATTGGGGCGAGAGCGTTTCATCTGAAGTTGAAAGCGGCATGCTGATCTCATTCGCTTGGGTTCGGACCCCTCCGAATCTGGCAATTACCGGGACAGCGACATCGCGATGTCGCGGCCCACAAAATCATCGATGTGCTTGGCGAGCATTCGCGCCACCAGCTGCGCCGTGCCGCCCGCCCACCGAGGCCGCAGATCCTCGATCCGGCGGCCGAGGGTCCGCTGCAGATGGACGGGCAGGCTGGTGAAGAACTCTTCGAGAAATTCGCCCATCTCGCCATGCATCCATTCGCAAGCGAGATCTTCCTGCCCGGCGAGCGCGAGGATCATGGTAGCGCGGGGGTGCGCTCCACAGGCGGCGAGCACGCGTGATGCTTCGTCGAGCCCGATAGGCCGCTCGCCGCGCGCAACGCGAAGCAATGTCTCGCGATGCATCCCGCTTTCATTGGCAATCCTGTGGCGGGGCTTGCCTGCGGCTTCGATCGCATGGGCAAGCACGCGTGCCAGGCTTTCATTGGCCGGTCTGTCGGCGGCGGTTGGATGGTGCATGGTTGTCTCCTCGTTTCTTCAATGGTGCGACTCGCAGGCATATCGCGAAGCATCCCATGTAGGAAAATGAAAAGAACATAGATGGAATATCTCGTTTCGAGGCGAATCAGTTCCTCTATCCGAGTCGTCGCCGAATCACGGCGGACGTGACGGAAGTCACCGACGCAGAAAGACTGATTTATCGGCATTATCGTCGGCCTGAAGCGTTGGGCAGCAAAAAATGCGTCCACATCTTTCCACCTTCAGCGGAGATCGGAACACAACTCTTTCCTACGACCATTTCCTAGATGCATGTGGAACACACAGCGAACGCAAGAACGCTGTGACCACCCCTCCAACCGGAGCTTCACATGCAGTCTCTCAACCTCCCCCGACGCGTCGGCGTCACAGGTCTCGGCCCAAGGAACCTTGGCAGTGTCCTCAACATTGCCATCCCGGTCGCAGTCGCGGCGCTTGCGGCGAGCGCCGCCTATGCGGGCGCTGACACGACCTTCACCCCTGCCCTCACGAAGTTCACCTACATCGTTTGTTCTTTATATGTTCTTTCTCGATTCGGCTATAGAAGGATCGACAGATGCGAATGAAAGTCCTGCTGGTCGGTGGCATTGCCATCGCATCAGCCATTCCTGCCAATGCCCAGGATCTGCCTAGACTAGAAGTCCCCGAGCAACATGCCGGTCCTTCAGGCGGCATTCGGATTGCCGAAGCATCGAACGGGTTTCAGCTGGTCGAGCATGGCTTCTGGCAATCCGCGCAGGCCGCCGCAGCACAAAGTTCGAGCGCTGCAGAAAATAAACGGGTGAACCTGCCGTATAGGTACGAGCCGACAGCCAAAACTGGCCCATCCGGGTTTCGGCGGGCGAGCTACCTGCCCCACGTCTATGCGGCCGAAGCGAAGTATTCATTGCCCACCGGCCTGCTCGACGCGCTCGTCTGGACGGAATCCCGCTATAATCCCCTTGCTGTCAGCCCGGCAGGCGCTGCGGGCCTTGGCCAGCTAATGCCAGCAACGGCCAAGGAACTCGGCGTCTCCAATCGCTTTGACCCCATGGCCAATATCTTCGGCGCGGCGCGATATGCACAGCGACATCGCAGTTGAAGGGTCAGCGACATCGTAGATGACGTGTGGGGGGAAGCGGAGGCCGGGCGTAGCCCGGACGTAGCTTCC
>FWWL01003123.1_pt1 | contig 31431 bp, 20 predicted proteins | sample 2228331 | NCBI WGS metagenome assembly FWWL01 (sample SAMEA103939775, study PRJEB20133) | metagenome
CAAGAACCCCTCGAACTTCTTGGGGTCCTGGAACCCGAAGACCACGCCGTAGTTCAGCAGGCGCGAATCGCTGAGGCTATACGTCGCGTCCGCCTCGTAGAGCATCCCCTCTTTCGGGTGCCCTTCCACCGAGGCGCCCACCGTGGAGCCGCTCGCCCCAAACGCCGCGTTGAGGGCCACTGTAAGGTCCCTCGCCGAGTAGCGCGCCTGAAGCCCTGTGTTGACCTCGCCGCCCGGCCCAATCGTGCGGGTCAACTCCAGCGCGTTCCTGTCCTTCTCGACGCGGACCTTCTCCTCGGAGGAGACCTTGCCGCCCTCGTACACCAGGCTTTGGCTCCTCGAGGCCAACCCTTCGTGGACTTCCCGCGACAGTCGCACGGACAGAAGCCCCTTATCGAAGTCGTACTTCGCGGCCCCGGACAGTTTCTGCTCCTTGTCGGTGAAGGCGAGGGTCGCGTCCGCCGTGGTCCCGGCACCGCGGTTCCACGTCACGCCCGCCGAACCCGACACCTTGTCCTTCTGGCCCCGAAGCCCCACCTGGGCGCTCAACAGTCCGTCCTTGTCCACCGTGGCCCGGGACGATACCTCGCCCGTCTCGTCCCCGTAGGAGGCAGCCACGGTCCCGGTGGTCCCCTGTCCCTCCTTGTGGCCCACCCCCGCCTGGGCCTTGAACCGTCCGGACTCGAACCGGATGCGGGCCAAGATGCTCTCGAGCGCGATGTCCCGCACCTTGCCCAGTTTCGCCTGGACCTCCGCTTCCACCCCGCGCCCGAGCGAGGTCTTGGCCGCGATCTCGGGGATCGTGACGTTCGCCGCAATCGCTCCGGCTGCGGCCAGGAGGATCGCTGCGACCACCACGCCCGGATGTTCGGCCACATATCTCGACACCTTCTGGGCCAGGTCCTGCCCCTCCTGCGAGGCGAGGTACGCCTCGGCCTGCTCACGCAGGATCTGCCCGAGGACCTCGACGAGGGCACCCGCCGCCTTCTGGCTCTCGGCATCCAATCCATCGGCCTTTCCGACCTGGTCCGAGGCCGCCTTGATCAGGGCGTCCACGGCCTTCAGGGCATACTTCATGACCTGGTCGGGGGTCGTGTTCTTCGTCACCACCTCGTACAGTTTCCCCCCGAGCAACTGCCCGAGCAGGGCCTCGTAGGACTGTCGTTGCACGGCCTTGCGCTCGTCCTCGGCGGCCTTCGGAGATGCCTCCTCTGGAGGCGGCCCCCCTTCCGGTCTCGGAGACAGCGCCCGCGCGCCTTCCTCATAGCCGACCCCGCGCAGAGATTTCCGCATCCCCTCCCTCGACGGGGCTGCACCCGCGGTGGGCTTTCGCCCCGGGGCCAGCGGTTGTGTTGCCTCTTGGGTCTTGTCTGACACGACAGTAGGCATGGCGGTCCTCCCTTGCTCGTCAAAACGATTGTCCGGTTCGGCGCGACGCCTGTCAACGTTATTGCGCGCCTGCCCCTTCAAGACCCGACTCTCGGCCGAACTCCCAACCAAGAGCTGGGTGGCGAAGGCGCCCCCCACGGCATCCAAGGGCCCCTGGCCAGCCATGCCGCCAGGTGCGCACCCTTGGCGATACGCGCGCCGACTATGTTCGACCCTGCACCGCGGCGGGACTTTCGAAAGGACCATGCTACGATATTGCCCTGCCGGTGAGGGGCGCGAGGATGTCCGGCCCGGGTCCCCTGTCGCCGTTTCGATCACGAGACGGAACTCTGAGATTCGGTACGCTCCTCGGACCGTCCGCAACCCGGAGGCCTCGGCGTCACAGCGCCGAAATGGCGTGGGAGAAGAATCCAAGGATATTCAAAGAGTTGTGGTAGTCGTCTGTGAGATTGCGGGCTGGCCACGTCGCGATCCTTTGCGACTCCTTCCCGCCTGACGCGCGCTCGGCAGCGACCCTGATGGCCCAAGCCGCGGAGGGGCTTCTGGAGCGGGGGTGGGAGGTGACGGTCCTGACAACCGGCGCGCGAGGCCTTGACACGCAGCGTGAGCCGATCCGCGTCATCCGTGTCCCCTCCCCGAGGTTGCACGACGTCTCTCGCTGGCAAAAGGGGGTCGCGTGGCTCGCGCTCCCGGCGCTCGTGGCGCCCGCTGGCGCGCTCCTCATGCGCCGCCCGGACATCCTGTGGGTCTATTCGCCGCCCCTGACGCTCGGGCTTGCCGCCGCGCTCCTCAAGTGGCGCTTTCGGTGCCGGATGGTCCTTCACGTCCAAGACCTCTTTCCGGACAACGCGCTCGACCTCGGGCTCCTCCGGGACCCGTTTTTGGTCGCGGCCTGGCGTGCGATCGAGGACCTGTGCTACCGCGCAGCGGACCGGGTCGTGGTCCACTCGGCAGGTCACATCCCATGGCTCGTGCGGCACAAGGCATTGTCGCACCGACCCGAGGCCATCCTGATCGTGCCCAACTTCGTGGATGTGGAGGCGGTCCAGCGAGCGGCCCCGGACACGGACCTCAAGCGGCGCCTAGGACTGGAGGGCCGGTTCGTCTTCGTCTTCGGGGGGGTGATGGGATTCGCCCAGGACCTTGGGACCGTGGTCGAGGCCGCGCGCCTGCTCCAGGCCCGCAAGGACATCGGGTTTCTTTTGGTCGGCAGCGGCGTCTCCCGCGAGGCGGCAGAGCGCCGGGCTCGTGGCCTCTCGAACATCGTGTTCCACGACTGGGTCTCGCCCGAGACGTTCATGCGGTGGCTGCGCGCGTGCGATGCCGGGCTGGTCACGCTGCGGGCGGAGATGCGGACCCCTGTCGTCCCCTCCAAGACCCTCTCGTTCATGGCGGCGGGGCTGCCGGTCGTAGCCGCGGTCCCGCAGGCGAGCGACGCGCGCGACCTCGTCTTGAAGGCCCGGTGCGGGGTCTGGGTCCCTGCCGGGGATGCCCAGGCGCTCGCCCGAGCCTGCGAGGCCCTCGCCTCGGACGCTTCTGCGGCTCGGGCCATGGGCGCACGTGGGCTTCAGGCCTGCCGTGACTTTCTCTCGCGCGAGGCCGGCATCGCCGCTATCTGCCGCCTCCTCGCCGACCTTGTACCAGCCCACGAGGAGAGGGTTCGCAACCCATGAACAATTTCAAGAAGTTCTATCGCAGGCTTTGCGTGCTCGTCACCGGTGGCGCGGGGGCCATCGGCTCCAACCTGGTCCGAGCCCTCCTGGAGCTCGATGCCCGCACTGTCATCGTCCTGGACGACTTCTCGTCCGGGCGGCGGTGGAACCTCCCCGACGATCCAGCGATGCGGCTCGTCGTCGGTTCCGTGACGGACGAGGCCGCGGTGCACGAGGCCTTCCGCGAGCGGCCAGACGTCGTCTTTCACCTCGCTGCCCACTTTGCCAACCAAAACTCCATCGAGCACCCAGAGCGCGACCTGGAGGTCAACGGGATGGGCACATTGAAGGTGCTGCGGGCCTCGGTGGAGGCCGGCGTGCGGCGCCTCGTCTTCGCGTCTTCGGGATGCGCGTATCACCAAGACGGCCTGCCCTTGCCCGTCCGCGAGGAGAACGCCTCCATCCATCCATCCACGCCCTACCAGATCACGAAGGGCCTCGGTGAACTTTATTGCGAATATTTCTACAAAAGATATGGACTCCCCGTGGTCCGGGCGCGCCTGTTCAACTCGTTCGGTCCGGGCGAGGTCCCAGGGCGCTACCGAAACGTAATCCCCAACTTCCTGTACCTCGCGCTCATGGGACAGCCCCTCGTCATCACAGGGACCGGGGCCGAGTCCCGGGACTTCACGTTTGTCGAGGACATCGTGGACGGGCTCTTGCGCTGCGGCGTGGTACCGGAGGCCGTGGGCGAGGCGTTCCACATCGCCTCTGGCCGCGAGGTCGAAATTCAGCGCGTTGCGGACGTGGTCCTCTCGCTCACCGGGTCCAGCGCGGGTATCCGCTACGTCCCGCGTCGAGACTGGGACACCAAGACGAGGCTTCTGGCGGACATCTCCAAGGCCCGGCGCGTCCTGGGCTACTGCCCGGGCGCGGTGACCTTCGAGGAGGGAGTGGCCAGGACCCTTGACTGGATGAAGCGCCACTGGGAGCAAGTGTGCGCAGAGTGCGACCTCGCCCGGGGGCGAGAGACGGGGTGAGTCTCATGGAGCGTCGCCGCGTTCTGTTCGTGCTCGGGACCCGGCCCGAGGCCATCAAGACGGCGCCCGTTATTGCCGCCTGCCGAGGGAAGCCAGTCGCGGACGGCCTGGAGGTGCGCATCTGCGTGACTGCGCAACACCGCGACATCCTGGACCCGTTTCTGGAGGAGTTCGGGCTCGTGCCGGACATGGACCTTGACCTGATGCGTGCCAGCCAGAGCCCTGACGAGGTGGCGGCGCGGGTCCTGGACGCCCTTCCGCCGGTCCTCCGCTCGGAGCGGCCGGACCTCGTGGTCGTGCAGGGGGACACCACCTCCGCGATGGCCGCCTCCCTCGCCGCCTTTCATGCCGGCGTGCCCGTGGCGCACATCGAGGCGGGTTTGCGGACCTTTGACCTCTCGCAACCCTGGCCCGAGGAGATGAACCGGCAGGTCATCTCGCGCATCGCCTCCCTGCACTTCGCGCCCACCCCAGGGGCGCGGCGAAACCTCCTTCGGGAGGGGGTGCCGGCGCGGCGGGTCCTCCTCACCGGCAACCCCGGCATGGACACGCTGTTTCAGGCAATGAAGAGGCTCGAGTTTGCCCACACAGAGTCCGATACCTTGCTCCGGGGCCTTCCCGCGGGCGCCCGCCTTCTTCTGGTCACCCTGCACCGTCGCGAAAACTTGTCGGACGGGGTCGAGGCCGTGTGCCTGGCCCTCCTGGACCTTTTGGACCGCGTGCCGGACCTCGCCATTGTCTGGCCCATCCACCCCAATCCCGGCGTGCGCGGCGTCGTGGACCGCCTCCTCTCGCCGGCGTTTCGGGGGCAGCGCCTCCACCTGTTCCCCCCCCTTTCCTACGTGGTCTTCGTCTCGCTCATGGCGCGCTGCCACCTCCTGCTTTCGGACTCGGGCGGGGTCCAGGAGGAGGCACCGGCCCTGGGCAAGCCCGTCCTGTGCGCCCGCGAGCGTACCGAGAGGCCAGAGGGTGTGCGTGCGGGCGCGGTGCGCCTGGTCGGGACGGACCGCACCCGCATCGTCGAGGCCGTCATGGAACTCCTGTCCGACCCCATGGCCTACCGTCGCATGGCCCGCAGGCGCCTGTTGTACGGAGACGGTCGCTCGGCCCCCCGTATCGCCGAGGCCTTGCTTTGTCAGCCCTCCTGAACCAGGGTCGCCGCGATCCGCTCCGCGGCGTGGCCGTCGCCGTACAGGCCGGAGGCGTCCGGTAGGCGCGAGAGGTCGGTCTCGACAAACGCCTCCACCGCGGCCACGATCCGGTCCTCGTCCGACCCCGCGAGCACGTTCCAGCCCGCGACGACGGTCTCGACCCACTCCGTCTCGTCGCGCAGGGTGACGCAGGGCACGCGCGCGTATAGGGCCTCCTTCTGCACGCCCCCCGAATCCGTCAGGATGACCGCCGCAGCCCTCTCCAGGGCCAGCATCTCGAGGTAGCCCACCGGTGGCATCACGCGCACGCCCGCGCCGACCGGCAGTCCTTGCATGGCCTTGCGCACACGGGGGTGGGCCGGGAAGAGCACGGGCAGGCGCTCCCCGACTCTCGAGGCCGCGCGAAGGATGCGCGCAAGGGCCTTTGGGTCGTCCGTGTTCTCGGCCCGGTGGCACGTCATCAGGACGAACCGCCCTCGCCCGACCCCGAATCGCCCGATGTCCACCGTTTTCTCCGCGACCTCCCCGAAGATGCGCACGCAGTCGGCCATGATGTCCCCGACCAGGCGCACACCGCTTCTCACTCCCTCGGCCATTAGGTTGCGGACCGCGGTCTCAGAGGCGCAAAAATGTAGGTCCGCCACATGGTCGGTGACGATTCGGTTGATCTCCTCCGGCATCCTCCGGTTGAACGAGCGCATCCCCGCCTCGACATGGGCGAGCGGCAGATGCAGTTTCACCGCGGCTAACGCCCCGGCCAGCGTCGTGTTCGTGTCCCCGAACACGACCACCCAGTCCGGGCGCTCCGCGAGGAGGACCTCCTCGACCCCGACGAGCGCGGAGGCAGTCTGGTGGGCGTGGGTCCCTGACCCCACGTCCAGGCGGTAATCGGGTCGCGGGATCCCCATCTGCTCGAAGAAGACGTCCGACATCTCGGGGTCGTAGTGCTGGCCCGTGTGCACAATGCGCTCGACCACTCTTGGGGTGGCACGCAGGGCCAGGCTCAGGGGCGCAGCCTTGATGAACTGGGGTCTCGCCCCGACCACGGTCACGATTCGCGAGGAGGAGGGAGGTTTGCCCACAGCGGCCTTCCCCTAAAACAATGAAAGCTGGGATTCCCGATAGAGGGCCGAGGCCTCGAACCCCTTTTTCCGAAGCGCTGCGGCGAACTCCTCGGCCCATGTCCCGACCGTGAACACGCGGCGCGGGGCCGTGAGGTCCACAAAGCGCATCAGGCCCGCGAAATCGAGGTGACCCGCGAGGGGGATCCCCTCCTCGACGTGCATCCGGGCCAGAGCGTCCGGTGCCTGGGCCAGTCCCGAGACCCAGAACAGCCTCGCCTTCTTGAGCCGCCGGATGGAGGGCGAGGTCCGCAGGGCCTCGGGAAAGACGAGCGCGGAGTCCCGGCGGGGGCTGCCCTTGAAGATGCGCGTGGGGCCCGGGTCGAAGCCTAGGGTCCGGTACACCCGGTTCACGCGCGCGACGGAAGGGTGCACGACTACCGGAACGCCTGCGTCCGTCAGGGTGCGCACGACCTCCTGCGCCTTTCCGATTGGCGAGCACAAGAAGACAGGGACCGCGTTGTCTCCGAGCACACGGTGTGCGGCCTCCACGATCATCGCCCTCGCATCGGCCCGCGCGGGGAAGGAAAAACCCGGTCTGCCATATGCGGTCTTCAATATCAGGGTATCTGCCTGGGCAATCTGTAATGTCTCAGCGAGGTTGTGGCTTTCGAGACATACGTTGTTTGCGTAGAGAACTCGGCCGTGGTCGCCTTCGACCACGACCTGCGCCGACCCAGGCATGAACCCCGCTGGCAGCAAGGTCAGTTCGAGGGGGCCGAGCGCAACGCGCCTACCGAATGGCATGACCAGGGCCTGAAAGGCCGGACGCGAGACGCGCAGCAACGCCCTCGTCCGCTCCGTGCACAGGGCACGCGTGTGCCGCCATGCATCGCGCACTCGGGCGGACGACACGAAGGACAGGACGTCGTGGCGAGCCGCGTCGAACCACAAAACCGAGCCAACCAGGTGAATCCCCTGGTTCCACTCCAGCGCTCCCAGGGCGTCCTCCATCCCCCTTTCCCTCCCATCGAAGGACACCACCCCCATGATACCGTTCATCCAGTCGAACCGGAGAACTCCGGCAACCGGACCGTGAAGCGGGTCCCCACGTTCAAGTCCGACCAGACCTCGACGCGGCCCCCATGCTCCTCGATGACGCGGGCCACGATCGCGAGGCCGAGCCCCGTCCCCCCCGCCTTGGTCGTAAAGAAGGCATCGAAGACCCTGTCGAGGTCCTCCCTTGGGATGCCATGACCACTGTCCGTGACGGTCACCTCCACGTACCGGACACCGGGGACCTCGCCCGGCCCGCGCCAGGCCGCCATCCGGAGGTACCCGCCATCTGGCATGGCCTCCACCGCGTTGCGGGCCAGGTTCAGGAAGGCCCGGAACAGGCGCTGCGAGTCCCCGAAGACAATTGCTTCCGGGTCCGCATCCACGCTGACCTCGATCCGGCCTGCGGCCGGGTCCGCTCGAAGCACATCCGCCACCTGGGCCAGTACCTCCGCGACCCGCACCGGCGCCTTCTCGCCCACCCTTGGCCGCGCGTACTCCAAGAGGTCCGAGACCCACCGATTCAGCCGCTCCGCTTCGCGGACCACGATCTCCACGGCCTGCCTCTCGTCCGGGGCCAAGCCACCCGACAGGCCAATCATTTGCGCAGACGCGGAGATCGCGGCCAGGGGGTTCCGGATCTCGTGGGCCACGACCGCGGCCAGTTTGCCGATGGTCGCCAGGCGCTCCTCGGCCTTCAGCCGCTCCTCCATCTGCTTGATCGCCGAGACGTCCTCCACCGCGAGGATGCGCCCAATCATCCGGCCCGCCGCGGACATCAGCGGGGTCACGGTGACCAGGAGGGAGCGCGACCGCCCCCCCTCCGTGCGCCGTCCCACCTCGAACACGCTACGGCCCGCGGAGATGGCCTCTGCGGCCTCGGGGAAGACCTCGGCAAGGGGCCGCCCCCTCGCCTGCCGGTCGAGCACGCCCAAAAACGCCTCCGCGGCCCGGTTCAGGTGAAGCACTCGCTGGTCCAGGCGGCATGTGACGATCCCGCTCGCGACAGAGGCCAGAATGCTCTGATGCAACTGGCGCAGGTCCTCGAGGCTCACGCGGTAGCGCTCGCGCTGGGCCTCCGAGCGGCGTGCCTGCTCGGCGAGGTAGTTTGACAAGAACCCGACCCCCGCGAACCCCACGACGTTGATGCCGAGGGCCGTCGGGACCGCATACCCAGACCCCGGAACCAATAAGTCCGCCACGACGTCCCACGTCAGGACTCGCGTCTCGAGGAGCCCGATCACCCCGAGAAGGCCGCTCGACAAAAGCGCCGAGAACAGGGTCCCAGCCCTGCCCACCGTTACGCTCGCAATGATGATGGTGAGCGAGAAAAAAAAGGTGAACGCGGACTGGGTCCCGCCCGTGAGCCCGACCATGATGGCTGCGAACAGGCAATCCTGCGTCATCATCAGAAAGGCGATCACTCGCAGGCCGCGGACGCCCTGGACCGAGTAGAGGGCCGGGAAATACAGGGCCGAGGGGATCAGGCCCATGATCCCGACCCAGATCAGCACCGAGCGGATTCCCCGGAGGTACGAGAGCCGCATGTCCCCGGCCAACAGGGCGGTGGCCGCGACCAAAACCAGCATCGTGGCGATGCGCGTGAACGCGAGCCACTGAAGCCTTCGCCGCAGACCAGCCACCTGGGCGGATTCCCTGAACTCCACGGGGATGACTTCCGCGATGCGCGCCGGAGTCCGGTCCGTGATGGGGCTCGTGGCGTCCCCTGTCTTGTCCAAGACGTGGCCTCCTCTGGTCGTTGGGACAGCCCCTGACCTCTCCCGGAATCGCGAGAATTGCGCCCCGGTCACCGCCGGGCCAGGTTCTCCGCCATCCCGAAGATCGGCAGGTACATCGCGACCAGCACGAACCCCACCATCCCACCGATGACGATCATGACCATGGGCTCGATCAGGGAGGTGAGTCCGTCCACTGCGGCGTCCACCTCGTCGTCGTAAAAGTCCGCGATCTTCCCGAGCATCACGTCCATCGCGCCCGTGGATTCGCCGACCGCGATCATCTGGACGACCATCTTGGGGAAGACGCGGGCCTCTTCGAGCGGACCCGCGATGTTCTTGCCCTCGGCGACGCGTGCCCTTGTGTAAAGGATCCCGCGCTCGATCACCCGGTTCCCGGAGGACCGTGCCGAGATCTCGAGCGCGTCCAGGATGGGGACGCCGCTCGCGATCAGGGTCCCGAGCGTGCGGGTCAGGCGCGCGATGCCGGACTTGCGGATGAGCGGTCCGATGACCGGGATGCGCAGAAGCCCGGCGTCAATCAGGTACCGCCCCCGCGGGTTGCGCCGGGCCATCACGAATCCGACGGTGAGCCCCACGATCGCCAAGAGGATGAATGGCAGATAGTGCAGGAAGTTCTCGGACAGGTTGACCACGAAACGAGTCAGCGGGGGCAGTTCCCGGTTCCCGACGCTCTTGAAGATCGCCGCAAATGAAGGGATGACCTTCCACAGCAGGATTAACATGATCCCGCCCGCTGCGGTCAGCACGAAGGTCGGGTAGCGCAAGGCCGCCTTGACTTTGGCCTTCAGTTTCACGGACTTCTCGAGGTATTGGGCCAGGCGCTGGAGGATGGTATCCAGCACGCCGCCGACCTCGCCGGCGGCGACCATGCTGACGAAGAGGTCATCGAAGACCTTTGGGTACTTCTTCAGGGCATCCGCCAAGGTGCTGCCGGCCTCGACGTGGGCCTTGACCCCGTAAATGACTTTCTGGAAGGCGCGGTCGGGCTCCTGGGCCGCGAGGATATCCAGGCACTGCACGAGCGGCAGACCCGCGTCAATCATCGTGGACAGCTGCCGCGTGAAGACCACGAGGCTCTTGGTGTTCACGCCGCCGAGGCTCGGCAAGCGGATCTCGATCTGTCCGATGGACTTGCGGACCTTCGTGGGGGTGATCTGCATCCCGCGCAGTCGCGCGTGGACCTCCTCGAGGGTCCCCGCGTCCAGGACCCCGGACCGGATCTGGCCCTCGGCAGTCGTCCCTTCCCACATAAACTTCGCCATCACGACCTCCTCATGCCCCCCCCGTACCCCTTTCCGTATCCCCCATTTCCCATCTGCAATTGACCATTTACCAAATGACCTTTCGCCTTGAACTATTTTCCCACAGAACCCGCAATCCGAACTTCATGGCACCGGTCCTCCGCTCTGGGCCATCATCTGGAGTAACTCCTCGACGTCGCCCGCGCGGGCCACGGCCTCTTCGCGGCTGATGACCCGATTCTGCCATAGCCTCAGCAAGGACTGGTTCATCGTCTGCATCCCGTACTTCGCCTGGCCCATCTGCATCTGCGAGTAGATCTGGTGGATCTTCCCCTCACGGATCAGGTTCCGGATCGCGGCATTCGGCACCAGGCACTCGACGGCCAAGGCCCGGCCACGCCCGTCTATCCGTGGCAGCAACTGCTGGCACAGGATGCCTTCCAGCACGAAGGACAACTGGGTGCGGACGCGCTCCTGCTGCTCCGCCGGGAACAAATCCATCACGCGGTGGATAGTCTGGGCCGCGCTGTTCGTGTGCAGGGTCGAGAGGACCAGGTGCCCCGTCTCGGACAGGCGGAGGGCGGTTTCCATGGTCTCGAGGTCGCGAATCTCCCCCACCAGCACCACGTCCGGGTCCTGCCGCATCACGTAGCGGAGCGCGTCCCGGAAGGACTCCGTGTCCGACCCGACTTCCCGCTGGTTCACGATGCAGTTCTTGTGCGTGTGCAGGTACTCGATGGGGTCCTCGATGGTGATGATGTGCCCGCGTCGCCGCTGGTTGATCACATCCACCATGGCCGCGAGGGTCGTGGATTTCCCGGACCCAGTCGGCCCGGTCACCAGGATGAGGCCCCGCGGCTTGTCCACCATCTGGTGCACGACGGAGGGCAGGCCCAGTTCCTCGAAGGTCATGATGCGCGTCGGGATCTGGCGGATGGCCCCAGCCACCGACCCCCTCTGGCGGAAGAAGTTGGCCCGAAACCGGCTCACGCCCTTCCACTGGAAGGACAGGTCAATCTCGTTGCGCTCCTCGAAACGCTTCTTCTGGCCCTCAGTCAGCACCGAGTAGCACAGGCGCTGCACATCCGCTGGCTTCAGGGGCGGGATCTTCAGCGGGTACAAGGAGCCATCCACCCGCAATTGGGGGGGCGTGCCTGCGGTGAGGTGCAGGTCCGACGCCCCCTTCTCGACCATGACCTGCAGCAGCTGGTGCATGTCTATGGTGGCGACGGGCGGGGGGCTCCCCTCACGGGTGGTCGTCGTGACCCCTCGGGCGCGCTCGTCACTCATCGGGCCATCATCCCCAAAGGCTCGCGGTGCGAGGTTTGACGTTCAAACCCCATGTCCAGAACCTCAATCCGCGCGTGTCACGCGCAGAACCTCCTCGATGGTCGTGATCCCGGCCTTGACCTTCGCGAGGCCGGACTGACGCAGGGTCTTCATCCCTTGCCGCATGGCCTCGCGCTTTAGTTCGATGGATGAATATCCTTGCAGGATGGCCTCCTTGAGTTCGTCCGTCAGCGGCATCACCTCGTAGCACGCGATCCGCCCCTTGTAACCCGTATTGTTGCAGTTGCGGCAACCCTTGCCCCGCACGGGCTTGACCTGGTGCGCCTCTTCCTCGGAGAACCCGAGGTCCATCAAGGCTTGTGGGCTGACCTCGACCGGCTCCGCGCACTCCTTGCACACGCGCCGCACCAGGCGCTGCGCGCAAATCAGGATCAGCGAGGCCGTGACCAGGAACGGCTCCACCCCCATGTTCAAGAGGCGGTTGATGGTGGAGGGCGCGTCGTTCGTGTGGATGGTCGAGAGGACCAGGTGCCCGGTCAGCGCCGCCTTGACCGCGGTCTCGGCGGTCTCGAAGTCGCGGATCTCGCCGACCATGATAATGTCCGGGTCCTGCCGCAGGAAGGCGCGCAGGGCCGTGGCGAAGTTCAGCCCGATCTCGTCCTTCATCTGGACCTGGTTGATGCCGGGCATGTTGATCTCGACCGGGTCCTCGGCGGTCGAGATGTTGTCCGTGGTGCGGTTCAGTTCGGTCAGGGCCGAGTACAGGGTCGTGGTCTTGCCTGACCCGGTCGGCCCCGTGACGAGCACCATCCCCCACGGCTGGTGGATGGCCTCCCGGAAATGGCGCAGTTGCTCCTCGTCGAACCCCAGGCCCGCGAGGTCCAGCTGAAGGGCGGACTTGTCCAGGACTCGCAGGACGACCTTCTCGCCGAACAGGGTCGGCAGGACCGAGACGCGGAAGTCCACCTCCTTTTCCTTGCCCAGGACCAGGCGGATGCGTCCGTCCTGCGGCAGGCGGCGTTCCGCGATGTCCAGTTCGCTCATGATCTTCAGGCGGCTCGTGATGGCGTTCTTGAGCCGGCTCGGCGGGCGCATGATCTCGTAGAGCACGCCGTCCAGGCGGTACCGGACGCGGAAGTCCTTCTCGTAGGGCTCGATGTGGATATCGGACGCCCCGCGCTTGACCGCGTCCACCAGGATCATGTTGACCAGACGGACGACCGGGGCCTCTTCGGTTTCGCGCTGCAACTGCGCGACATCCACGCCCTTCTCGTCGCGCAGCAGCGCGATCTCGGCCTCCTCCTGGATGCCCTGGATGACCGCGGCGTAGTCCGTGGCGCCGTAGTACCGCTCGAGGGCCTTGTGAATCGCGCTCTCGGATGCGACCACGACCTCGACGTTGAGCCCTGTCAAGAACTTCACGTCGTCCATCGCGTAGATGTTGCCGGGGTCGGCCATGGCCACGATCAGCGTGGACCCCTGGCGCGCGATGGGGATCAGGTTGTGGCGCTCCGCGACCTCCTTGGGGACCAGTTTGATCACCTCGTCCGGGATCTCGCACTCGTCCAAGTTGATGGAGGGGACCCCGTACTGGCGCGACAGAAAGTTGATGAGATGGCTTTCCTCGACGTAGCCGAGTTTCGCGAGTGTGTAGCCGAGGCCCTCGCCTTCTTTCTGGGCCTGGCGGGCCTGGTGCAGTTGCTCGACGTTGACCAGTCTCTCGCGCAGGAGGAGCTCCCCGAGCCCCTTGCCCCGGTCAATGGCCGCTGGCAGGTGCTCGTCCGGCCGGTGCTCGCCGCCGCCCTGTCCGCCGGGCTGCTGGGGGTCGTTGGGCATGTTCAAGTCCCTCACCGATCAAAAGAGCCCTCACGCCGACAGGGATTATAGGCCGCCCCCGATGGGGTGTCAAAACCTTGCGCCGGGAAGACTGTACCGCCCGGGCAGCATCCACTTCATGATGTCGTCCCCTGCGCAGGGGGGCGGATCGAAACACAGAGAGCAAGCCCGAGGTGGGGAAACTTTCCGGCTCATCGACCGCTGCGGCTGCGCCCCCGTTTTCGCACGAGGCGGGCACGGGCAGACGCCAAGGCCGCCCTGTTTTTGTCGTCACGTGTGGGGATCCTTCCGAGACTCGGTGTGGTACCATGCTTGCGTCACCAGAATTTCGGACAGACGGAAAACCCATGGATACGCTGGCACCTAGGAGGCGCTATCTGAACGGGCGGCTCGATGTCGTCCAGGCGGACATCACGACACTCGCGGTGGATGCCATTGTGAATGCGGCCAACCGGACGCTCCTCGGTGGGGGAGGTGTGGACGGCGCGATCCACAGGGCTGCTGGTCCGGGGCTCTTGGAGGAGTGCCGCAGGCTCGGCGGCTGCCCGGTCGGGGAGGCTCGGGTCACAGGAGGGTACCGACTGCCCGCACGTCACGTGATCCACACGGTGGGTCCGGTGTGGCGCGGAGGGACTTCCGGGGAGCCAGACCTTTTGGCCTCGTGCTACCGGAACAGTCTGGCCGCGGCTTCGGCGTTGGGTCTCAAGACCGTGGCGTTTCCGGCGATCTCCACCGGGGCCTACGGGTACCCGGTGGCGGCCGCCGCGCGCATCGCGGTGACCGAAGTCCGGGACTTTCTGCAAAGAAACCTGGACATTGAACGCGTGATCCTCTGTTGCTTTTCGAACAGTGATTTTCAGACGTATGTACAGGTGGCGGACGAGGTCCTCTTTGGGAGGTAGGAAGGGTGCTGACGGGCACCCTTCACGAGGGCAACCGGGCGTGACTCGCGTCCCCTCGCCAAGGCCAGGGCCTGCTTGGGGCGCCAGCGCCACAATCGCCCGCCTGATTGGCGGCGGACTCTCGTCTCGGGTTGCAAACTGCGGACCCGTGCCTCGGCCCGTGTCACGGGGACCCACGTCACCCGGTCAGTGCATGTCTTGGCCTTTGCGAAAGGATGAGACCTGACGCTCGCAGCCTTCTTTTCGCAGCACTGCGTCGAGGTGACGGTGGATTGTGGTTCTGGTTCCCTTGTGGACGAACCAGGAACGAGTCGCTAGAATCGAGCGGACTAGGACGATTGAGAAACGGTTCGGACGGGATCGAATGGGAGACATGGCGATGAAAAGGGCGAAGCTTGTCGCGGTGCTCGTGGCGTGGGCGGCCGTGTGCCTCGGGTGCGGGAAGGGGGAGTGTCCGGTCTGCCTTCAGGGGGTTGATGGGGTGTCGGGCCTGGACCGGGGTCCTGAGGCGATCCTGGACGCCGGGCGAGACACCGAGATCGATCCGGGGGCGGACGGGGATACGCTTTTGCGCGATGCGGACGCGGAGGTATTGAAGGGGCAGTTTGGTGCGGCGTGCGCCTCGAACGAGGATTGCGACAGCGGTTTTTGCGTGGAGGGGGTGGAGGGGTTGGTCTGCACGAAGGTGTGCGTGGACGAGTGCCCGGAGGGGTGGCTGTGCCGGGGGATGCTGGTGGGCCAGGACTTCGTGTCGTTGTGCGTGCCGGCGGGGGCGAATCTCTGCAAGCCGTGCAAGACGGACATGCAGTGCGGGGACGGGAAGTGTCTGGAGGTGGGCGGAGGGAAGTACTGCGGGAGGGACTGCTCGACCTCTGCGTGTCCGAGCGGGTACGAGTGCCGGGAGGTGGCCGGGGGCAAGCAGTGCTATCCGAAGAATGGGACGTGCGACTGCAAGGTGACGTTTGCGGGGATGGAGCGCCCATGCGTGAAGGAGAACGATTTGGGGAGGTGTCTTGGGTTCGAGGTGTGCGACCCGGAGGTGGGGTGGGTGGGTTGCACGGCGTCGGAGCCCAAGTCGGAGGAGTGCAACGGGGTGGATGACGACTGCAACGGGGTGGCGGACGACGAGCCGGCGGCGCCTGGGCCGGTGTGCGAGAACGAGGTCCCTGGGGTTGGGAAGTGCGCGGGGCAGTGGGTGTGCCGTGGGGAGAAGGGGTGGGACTGCGTGGGACCGGAGCCGAAGAAGGAGGAGTGCAACTACGTGGACGACGACTGCGACGGGGCGGTGGACGAGGATTTCAAGGACGGGAGCGGGAAGTACGGGACGCTGGAGCACTGCGGGGCGTGCGGGAACTTCTGTGTGGGGAAGATCCCGTTCGCGAAGGTGGTGGCGTGCGACACGGAGGAGGCGAACCCGCAGTGCGTGGTGGTGGAGTGCCAGGAGGGGTACTACAAGGCGAGCGAGACGTTGTGCCTGGCGCAGATTTCGAACCTGTGCCTGCCGTGCGTGGAGGACGCGAACTGCGGGGGAGTGAAGGACAAGTGTCTGGAGATGGGGGGAGGGAAGTTCTGCGGTCGGGACTGTGCGGCGGGGTCGGTGTTTGGGACGCAGTGTCCGACGGGGTACGAGTGCGTGGACTTCGGGGAGGGGGTGCGTCAGTGCATTCCGGAGACAGGGACGTGCGACTGCACGGCGGCGAACGCGGGGATGACGCGGGTGTGCTCGGTGTCGAACGCGTACGGGACGTGCTACGGGACGGAGGTGTGCGACGCGGCGCTGGGGTGGGTGAACTGCACGGCGAAGACGCCGATGGCGGAGGTTTGCAACGGGCTAGATGACGACTGCAACGGGGTGGCGGACGACGGGGCGGCGGAGCCGCCGGAGCCCTGCGCAAGGACGTGGACGGACCCAGCGAGCGGGAAGATGTACACGTGCACGGCGCCGTGGCAGTGCAAGGAAGGGGGCAGTGGGGTGACCTGGGTGTGCGAGGCGAAGATGCCTGGGCCGGAGGTGTGCAACTACCAGGACGACAACTGCGACGGGGTTGTGGACGAGGACTATAAGGTGCCTGGGACGGGGAAGTACGGGCATTTCGACCACTGCGGGGCGTGCGGGGTGTCTTGCGAGGGGGCGGTGCCGAACGGGGTGGCGAAGTGCGATGCGACGGGGGCGCAGCCGAGGTGCGTGGTGGATGCGTGCGACGAGGGGTACTGGCAGGCGTCGGACCTGGCGTGCGTGCCGTTTCCGGAGACGCTGTGCGTGCCGTGCGCGTCGGACGCGGCGTGCCAGGTGCCTGGGGATGCGTGCGTGGACGTGTCGGGGGACGGGAAGAGGTACTGCGTATGGGACTGCTCGGCGGGGTCGTTGCATCCGAAGACGGGCCCTGGTGGCGGGGTGTGCCCTGCGGGGTACGTGTGCGCGGACCTAGGGGGTGGCGTCCAACAATGTCGGCCACAGTCGGGTTGGTGCGACTGTCTGTTTGGGGACGAGGGGAAGACGCGGTTGTGCCGGGTGACGAATGCGCACGGGACGTGCCTTGGGGTGGAGACGTGCGATCCGGGGCAGGGCTGGCTTGGGTGTACGGCCTTGACGCCTGGACCGGAGGTGTGCAACGGGGTGGACGACGACTGCAATGGGTTGACGGATGAGTTGTATCCGGACGTGGGTGCGGTGTGCTTTGCGGGAATAGGGGAGTGCCGACGCGCTGGGGTGATGGTGTGCAACGGTCGTGGGGACGGGGTGGTGTGCGACGCGGTGCCGGGGGCCTCGCTGCCCGAGACCTGCGACGAGAAGGACAACGACTGCGACGGGGAGATGGACGAGGACTTTGGGGACAAGGGCAAGCCGTGCTCGGTGGGAGTGGGAGAGTGCCTGAGGTACGGGACGCAGGTCTGCAAGGCGGATGGGACGGGGGTGCAGTGCAACGCGGTGCCAGGGGCCTCGTTGCCCGAGACCTGCGACGAGAAGGACAACGACTGCGATGGGGAGATTGACGAGGACTTTGGGGACAAGGGCAAGCCGTGCTCGCTGGGAGTAGGGGAGTGCCTGAGGTACGGGACGCAGGTCTGCAAGGCGGACGGGACGGGCGTGCAGTGCAATGCAGTACCTGGGGTCTCGACGCCCGAGACGTGTGATGGTCGTGACAACGATTGCGACGGGCAGATGGACGAGGACTGGCCGCAGAAGGGCCAGGTGTGCGTAGTGGGCCAGGGGGAGTGCGTGCGGTTGGGGACGCTCGTGTGCAACGCGGGCGGGACCGGGCTGCAGTGCACGGCAACGCCAGGGGAAGCGGTACCGGAAACTTGTGACGGGAAAGATAACGATTGCGACGGTCTGATTGACGAGAACTGGCCGGACCTGGGGGAGGTCTGCGCGATTGGGCTCGGGGAATGCTACTCGACAGGGACGTGGGCCTGCATGGTCAACGGGTCGGGCGTGGAATGCACGGCTCCGGTCATCCCCGCTGGTGTGGAGGTCTGCGACGGTCGTGACAACGACTGCGACGGCCAGATTGACGAGAACTGGGCAGACAAGGGGAAGGCGTGCACGGCGGGCGTTGGAGAGTGCCTGCGGCAAGGGGTGCAGGTGTGCAAGGCGGACGGGACGGGCATCGAGTGCGACGCGGTTCCTGGGACGCCCGCGTCCGAGGCGTGCGACGGGCGTGACAATGACTGCGACGGCCAGATTGACGAGAACTGGGCAGACAAGGGGAAGGCGTGCACGGTGGGCGTTGGAGAGTGCCTGCGGCAAGGGGTGCAGGTGTGCAAGGCGGACGGGACCGGCATTGAGTGCGACGCGGTTCCTGGGACGCCCGCGTCCGAGGCGTGCGACGGGCGTGACAACGACTGCGACGCTCAGGTGGACGAGGACTGGCCACAGAAGGGCCAGGTGTGCTCGGTGGGGGTGGGCGAGTGCGCGCGGACCGGAACCTGGCAGTGCCGCTCGGACGGGGCCGGGGTCCAGTGCAGCGCGACGGCTGGCACCCCGACCTCCGAGACGTGCGACGGCAAGGACAACGACTGTGACGGACAGGTGGACGAGGACTGGCCCCAGAAGGGCCAGGTGTGCTCGGTGGGGGTGGGCGAGTGCGTGCGGACCGGGACCTGGGAGTGCCGCGCAGACGGGGCCGGGGTCCAGTGCAGCGCGACGGCTGGCACCCCGACCGCGGAGACCTGCGACGGGCGTGACAACGACTGCGACGCTCAGGTGGACGAGGACTGGCCACAGAAGGGCCAGGTGTGCTCGGTGGGGGTGGGCGAGTGCGCGCGGACCGGAACCTGGCAGTGCCGCTCGGACGGGGCCGGGGTCCAGTGCAGCGCGACGGCTGGCACCCCGACCGCGGAGACCTGCGACGGTCGTGACAACGACTGCGACGGCTCCACGGACGAGAACTGGCCGGCCAAGGGGCAGGCGTGCTCCGAGGGCCTGGGCGAGTGCCTGAGGATGGGGACGTGGGTATGCCTCGCGAACGGGCAGGGCCTGGACTGCGACGCCACCCCGGGGAACGCCACTGCGGAAACCTGCGACGGTCGTGACAACGACTGCGACGGCTCCACGGACGAGAACTGGCCGACCAAGGGCCAGGTCTGCCTGGTCGGCCAGGGCGAGTGCCAGCGCGCGGGGACCCTGGTCTGCATGGGAGACGGCTCGGGGCTCGAGTGCAACGCGACCCCCGGCAATCCCGCGGCCGAGGCTTGCGACGCGAAGGACAATGACTGCGATGGCCAGACCGACGAGGACTGGCCCCAAAAGGGCCAGGTCTGCACGGTGGGGACGGGTGTCTGCCTGCGCACCGGGACCTATGTGTGCAACGCGGCCCAGAACGGGATTGTATGCAACGCGACGCCTGGCTCCGGGTCAGCGGAGGTCTGCGACTACCTGGACAATGACTGTGACGGTCAGACTGACGAAGATTTTATCTTGAATGGAAAGTATTACAGGGACACGGCCTGCGGGAACTGCTACACGGACTGCACGGCGATCTACAACCTGCCGCACGCGTACGGCACCTGCAACTACTCCGGGACCCCGACCTGCCAGATGAACTGCGCAAGCGGCTACTACGACCTGAACGCGGTCCCGGACGATGGGTGCGAGTTCTACCTGGACCCGGATGCCATCTACGTCTCGTCCGGAGACCCGTTCGCGGCCGACGACTCGACGTGCGGCCTCGGTCCGGTGGACACGGGCGGTGGCCGCCACCCCTGCAAGACCATCACCTACGGGCTGTCGCGGGCCGTCGCAACGGGCAGGGGTAAGGTCCTGGTCGCGGACGGTCTGTACGAGGAGACCGTGACCTTGGTCAACGGCAAGTCCCTGCTTGGCGGCTACCGCCAAGACACCTGGGAGCGGCACGTCTCGTCGTCCCTGACGGTCATCCGTGGGACAGACACGGGCACACACCGCAACACCTTCATCGCGAGCGGCGTCACGTCTACCACGACGTTGGAAGGTTTCGTCATTTACGGCCAGGTCAACACGAATATCGGAGGCAACTCATACGCGATTTACGTGAGCAATTCGAACTCCAACCTGCGCATCCTCAACAACGTGCTCTACGCCGGGGCCGGGGGACCAGGCCAGAGCCGGAGCCCTGGGGCGAACGGGCTCCCCGGAGTGGATGGCCAGGGCCGAAACCCGTCCAATCCCGGCGCGTACGACGCCTTCGTCACGGGCCAGAGGCCCTGCAACTCGAGCAACGACCGCTGGTACAACAACGGGGGGCAGCGCATCTGTGGCACGGACGACGTAAGCGGCGGACGTGGCGGTGGGAACCGGTGTCCGCCGACCGGCGGGACCGAGTACAGCGGGCGAGACGGTGGAGCAGGTCAGCCTGGTGATGGTGCCCTGGGTGGCGCGGGTGGCGCGGGTGGCGACGCCGGGGACGATGGTACCCTTGATTATCTGTTCTATGATGTCGTCTGCTATCTGCCCTCCAACCCGATGACCGGCGCCGTCGGAGTCAACGGCTCCCCTGGTGCGAACGGTGCCGCTGGGAGCGGGTGCGCCAATCACGTCGGCAGCGTGATCGGGGGCCACTGGGTCGGATTCTCTGGTGGAGATGGGGGCGCGGGTGGAAATGGCGGAGGAGGAGGCGGAGGAGGCGCTGGCGGCGGCGGTGACTCCAATGTCCCAGGGTACAACGACCGGCTCGGCGGTCACGGCGGCGGCGGAGGCAGCGGCGGATGCGGAGGTTCCGGGGGGCAGGGAGGCGGCGCCGGAGGCGCGAGCATTGCTATCATGATCGTCGGCGGGTCGGCACCCACCATCCAGGGCAACGTGGTCTTCCAAGGCGTGGGCGGCAACGGCGGCGACGGGGGCAACGGCGGCGTGGGCGGCCCGGGCGGTCACGGCGGCAACGGCGGGATCTGCACGGGCTCTTGCTGGTGCCATCAGGCCGCGGGCAAGGGCGGCGAAGGAGGCGCGGGAGGCCACGGTGGTGGAGGTGGCGGAGGCTGCGGGGGGGCCTCCTACGGGATCCTCACATCCGGCGTCAGCGGCGTGCCCAGTTACTGCACGGCCAACACGGTCAGCGGGGGCGCAGGTGGCGCGGGTGGCCAGGGAGGCGTCTCGCTCGGCAACAGTGGCGCCCCCGGTACGGCAGGCATCGTCCAGGCCTGTCGGAACATGTGAGGTCGGTGTCGCGGCGCGAGCCGGCCGCCTTCCAGCCAGACGCCAGGAGTCGGGCTCCTACCACCCGCATTTCCGACCACGATTCTGCTTCTTCAGCCACTCGTGCAAAGGCGCGAAGTACTCGAGGATCGCGCCCGCATCCACCTGCGACTCGCCGGTCAGCGCATGAAGGGCCTCGGGCCACGGGCGGGACATCCCCATCTCCATCATGTTGCGGATCCGGGCCCCAGCCTCCCTGTTCCCGTAGATGCTGCACTCGTGCAGCGGCCCCTGGAAGCGCAAGACCTTCCGGCACAGGGCCCGGTGAAACTGAAATTGGAGAATCGCGGCGAGAAAGTACCGCGTGTAGGGAACGTTCGCCGGCACATGGTACTTCGCGCCCGGGTCGAAGTCCGCCTCGGAGCGCGGGACCGGCGCGGCCACGCCCTGGTAGCGCGTGCGCAGATCCCACCATGCCCGGTTGTATTCCCCTGGTCCGATGCGCCCCTCGAATACGCCCCAGCGCCACCGGTCCACGAGCAGGCCGAACGGAAGGAAGGCGACCTTCTCGAGCGCGCGCAGCATCAGGGCGTTCAGGGCGCTGCCCGACGCGGTCTCCACCAGTCCGATCTCCTTCAGATACGAGGGCGTCACGGACAGGGCGATCAGGTCCCCAAGGGCCTCGTGGAACCCGTCGTTCGCACTGTTGCGGAATAGTGGGTCCAGTTTCCGGTAGGCCCGCTGATAGTAGTTGTGGCCAAGCTCATGATGGATTGTTGTGAAATCTTCTGCATTGATACGGATGCACATCTTGATGCGCAGGTCCTCGTCCTGGTCCACGTCCCAGGCCGAGGCGTGGCACACGACCTCACGGTCCCGGGGCTGCGTAAACATCGAGCGCTCCCAGAATGTCTGCGGCAGCGGGTCCAGACCGAGCGAGACGAAGAAGTTCTCGGCGATCTTCACCATCCCGCGCTCGTCCAGGCCGCGCGCCTGGAGCGCCGCATCCAGGTCCAGTGCCGCGGCCTGCTTGGGCTCCGGCGCCACCAGGTCGAACAGATTGCTCCACTCCTGGGCCCACATGTTGCCGAGCAGGTGAGCAGGGATGGGGCCCTCCGGGGGCACTCGCTTGGGCCCATAGACCTCGACAAGGCGCGAGCGCACGTAGCAGTGCAGGTCTCGGTACAAGGGCTCGACCTGCCTCCACAAACGCTCCGTCTCGGCCTCGAAGCGTTCCGGGGGCATGTCGTAGCGAGACTTCCACAAATCGGCCAGGTCCCTGAACCCGAGGGCACGCGCCCCTTCGTTCGCCAGGGTCACAAACCGCTCGAACAAGGGGCGCATCGGCACGGACACCCGGCGCCACCCGACCCAGATATCGAGCAACTCCTCGTAGTCGCGGCTCTTCGCCAGAATCTCGTACATCTCGGGCAGGGTCAGGCACTTGCCCTGCAAGCGCTCGGGACAATGCTTCCCCATCCCGTAGATGCTGTCCATCTCGGTCCCGATGCGCGCCAGTTCCTCGCGCTTCGCGGGGTCGGGCGGCGCAGGCATGTCCAGAAAGGTCCGCAGCAAGAGGATCTTCCGCTTCAAGGTGTCCGTCAGGGGCGCACCGAGGAAGCGCATCGCCTCGCGGGCCTTGCGCCCCACGTAGTCCATCAGTTCCTCGCGGGCCGCTGCCGCAATGGCCTGCGTGTCCTGCGTGATGTAGGTCATCCGGACCCACTCGGCGCGGTCCGAGTCAATCCACCGCTCCAGGAGGCCTTCCTCGGCCTCCTGCATGAAGCGCTCCGCCTCGCCCAGTGTCGGGGCGGACTGCGCGCGGACGTTCATCCCACAGAGCATCGCCAACACGGCACAACCAAGGGCGCTCGACCTCATGGTCCACCTCCTTTCGAGGCGTTCCATTGCACAACGGAACGGATTTCGCAAGCCTCCGATGCCAAGCGACTCTGGCCGCTTTTCCGTTGCAGGCCGTCATGGTGTGCGTGTTCCCGTTTCTGCTAGTATTGCCCGGGCCTTGGGACGGGGAAGGCGGTGTCACTCGCGGAGGTGGTCAAGGCGGCAGGCGTGGTCGGTGCCGGCGGGGCCGGCTTTCCCACCCACGTCAAGGTCTCCTCCCGGGTGGACACGCTCATCGCGAACGGCGCGGAGTGCGAGCCGGTCCTGGCCACAGACCAGTGGGTCATGGCCCGTCACGCGGGCGAGATCGCCGAGGCCCTGCGCGAGGTCGGTCGGGCCGTGGGCGCGCGTCGCGTGGTCCTCGCGGTCAAGCACAAGTACCAGGAGGTCATCCGCCGCTTCCGCCCTTTTCTGAACGGAATCCATCCGATTGAACTGTTTGAACTGGGTGATTTTTACCCGTCCGGGGACGAGCAGGTCCTGGTCCACGAGGTGACGGGCCGGGTCGTGCCAGAGGGCGGCCTCCCCCTGGACGTGGGCGTCGTGGTCCAGAATGTCTCGACCCTGCTCAATATCCACAGGGCCATGGCCGGTACCCCGGTGATCCTGAAGCACGTCACCGTGGCCGGGGAGGTCGTCCGGCCCGGGGTGTACGTGGTCCCTGTCGGGACCTCCGTGGCGCATGTCATTGCGGCTGCAGGTGGCGCCACCATCCCGGACTTCCGTGTCATCGAGGGCGGGCCGATGATGGGCTTTCTCCTCCCCGACACGGACCGTCCAGTCACCAAGACGACCTCCGGCTACTTGGTCCTGCCGCCGGACCATCCCGTTGTCCAGCGCCGCCTCCCCACCCACCAGGCCGAGCACCGCCTGGCCATGGCCGTGTGCTGCGGGTGCCGCATGTGCACGGACCTGTGCCCGCGCTACCTCTTAGGCCATCGCATCGAGCCCCACAAGGCCATGCGTGCGGTCCAGTCACGCACCGAGGACTCGCTCCATGTGCTTGCGATGGGCTACCTCTGCTGCCTGTGCGGCGTGTGCGAGGCGTACGCCTGTCCCATGGGCCTGTCCCCGCGCCGCGTATTCGAGTCCTTCAAGGTGCGCCTGGGCGCCGAGAGGCTACCCAACCCGTACCGGGCGCGTCCCTCGGAGGCCCGAGAGGCCCGGGCGTGGTCGCGCGTCCCCAAGGCGAGGCTCACGGACCGGCTACGACTCGCGCCGTACGTCTTGCCCCCGGTGGGGGAACCCCTCCCCGTCCCGGAGCCGTGGGAGGTCCAAATCCCCCTGCGACAGCACATCGGGGCCCCGGCCAGGGCCCTCGTGCGGTCCGGGGACCGCGTCCGCGCGGGCGACTGCATCGGGGAGGTCCCGGAGGGGGCGCTCGGGGCGCGGGTCCACGCCTCGATCTCGGGGCTGGTTCGAGGCGTGGATGGCACCTCCGTCCGCATCGTGAGGGAATGAAATGGACCAAAGACCCGCCATCGGACTGGTGGAACTAACCTCCATTGCGCGGGGGGTGGTGGCGTGCGACGCGATGGCCAAGAAGGCGCCAGTCACTATTCTAAGGTCCCAGACAATCTGTCCTGGGAAATACATTGTGCTGATTTCAGGCGACGAGCAATCTGTCCGAGAATCCCTCGAAGTCGGGGTGCACTACGCGGGGGGATACCTGGTGGACCGCCTCCTGATCCCCAACCTCCACCCCCAGGTCATCCCCGCCATCATATCGGCCCAGCCCTTGCCGGGCCTAGAGGCCGTGGGGATCATCGAGACCTTCTCGGTCGCCGCAGCCATTGTCGCGGCAGACGCGGCCTGCAAGGCCGCCGAGATCACGCTCATCGAGGTCCGCCTTGGCATGGGCCTCGGCGGCAAGGCCTACGTCACCCTGACGGGCGACCTGCACATGGTTGAGGCCGCGGTGGCCGGCGGCATCGCCGCGATTGACTCGGGCTACCTCCTACGCCACGAGGTCATCCCCGCCCCCCACGCCGACCTGGGCAAGGCGCTGCTTTGAACACATGGCCTTGCCACGGGTTCTGACCCCACCATTGTCGGGCGGCCTCTTGGATTGCTGTCGCTGGTCCAGGGGGATAGACTCTAGGCATGAGAGGCTCATGGATGCCGGCCTTTGCGCGATCCCCAGGCACACAGAAGCCCGTGCTCCTGGTCTTCCACTGGCCTGGGGACCCCAGGCTGTCCGTTGAGTCCTTGCCCCCGCTCGGGCTTCTTTACATCGCTGCGAACCTCGAGCGTCACGGCATCCCGGTCGAGGTCGTGGACCGCACGGTCATGCCGGAGGCCCCGATCTCGGCGCACCGCCACGACGTCATCGGCTTCAGCGTCAACATCTCGAACCGCGAGGTGACCCTGCGCGAGATCGCGCGCCTCAAGCGCGAGCGCAAGGACCTGCGCATCGTGGTGGGCGGCCCGCTGTGCCTGTGCAACCCGGAGATGTTCACCTCGAATCCGGACATTGACGCGGTCTTCGCCTGCGAGGGCGAGGAGGCCCTCGTCGAGTACCTGACGAGCGACGACCCGACGCGCGTGCGCGGCCTGTATGTGCGCCAAGGGGAAGGCATGGTCTTCACCGGTGAACGGCCGTGGATTGACGACCTCGACTCCCTGCCGCCCCCCGCCTTCCACAAGGTTCCAATCCGGCGCTACAACAACTACCCCAAGCGCGCGAGGCCCGTGGTCTCGCTGATGACCTCGCGCGGCTGCCCGTTCAAGTGCATCTTCTGCTCGAACGCGATGGGGAGGCGGTGGCGCGCGCACTCCCCTGCCCGCGTGGTCGAGGACATCCGACGGCTCGTCCGCGACCTTGGCGTGAGGGAAATCTGCATCTACGACGACAACTTCTCAATGGACCGGGGGCGCGCCCTCGAGATCTGCGAGCGTATCCTTTCAGCTGCAATTCGCATAAACATTCAGTTCTCGAACGGTCTGCGCGTGGACCGTCTGGACGCGGAACTGCTCGGCGCCCTGCGCCGTGCTGGGACCTGGTTCCTCGGGATCGCCCCCGAGACCGGGAGCCCCGCGGTCATGCGTCGCATCCGCAAGGGCTTCCGCCTCGACAAGGTCCGGGCGGTGCGCGAGGAGTGCCGCCGGCTCGGGATCATCACGCACGGCTTCTTCATGGTGGGGTTCCCCTTCGAGACGCGCGAGGACATCGAGGCGACCATGCGATTCGCGCGGGAACTCGACTGCGAGATTGTCGAGTTCAACAAGGTCATCCCGTACCCGCGAACCGAACTGTACGAGACTCTGAAGGCCCAGGGGGCACTGCTCGCGGACCCCTGCGTGAGCGCGCAGTCCTATCACGAGGGCACGGTGGTGACGCACCGCGTGGGGGACCTCGCCCCCGAGGAGGTCAAGGCCATGATCCGCCGCGCCTATCGGGGCTACTACCTGCGACCCCGGAAGATGTGGGACCTTTTGCGCGCGTTCGGATTGCGCGACGTGGCGCACCTTGCGCTCTACGCCGTGCGCACCCGCAACATCTGAAGCCGCACTAGGCACCGAGCACGCGCCTTGGCACCGGCCCGGCCAGCACGAAGAGCCCCAAGCCCAGCCCCACCAAGACGAGCGAGACCCCGTCCGCGACGACCAGGAACAGCCGATAGACGTGGGTCCGTTCAAACAAAGCGAGGGCCTTGGACGTTCGGTTCGCCAGGGTGTCCGCAGTCGAGTGGGCCTGGACCAGGGCCTTGCGCACCTCGGGGAGTCGGCCGACGAGGGCCGCGACGCGCTCCTGCTGGGCCCGCACGCTGGAGGCGAGCCTCGAGACCCGGTCCGCGCTTTGGGTCAGCGCCCCCGATGCCTTGCGAAAAAGGGGAGCCGCAGGAGTCCGGGCGAAATCCTGCGACGCGACCTCCAGGGCGTGTGCGAGGCCTCGGTGCGACTCCTCGAGTGAACCCAAGGCCTCCGCAGCGTCCGAGGCCAGGGCGGGGCCGTGGGCCGCAGCGTCCTCGGCCTGGGCCAGAACCGGTTCAAGGCCCGCGAGGTAGGCCTTCCACTCCAGAAGAAGCGCGCGGGTCTTGGTGATCCCCGCGTGCACCCTCGTCGCGGCCCTGCCCACCTTGGGGCCGACCCAGCAGTGCGCGGCAGCGATCCCTATCGCACCCGCGCCGGTGAACAGAAGCCCGATTACACGCACCACGACCTGACTGCGCGAAGGGATTGTAGGCATGATGCACCTCCTGCCCCGATTGTTTCGGGGACCGTGTCCTGAAGAACCGTGACCCTAGTGTACACCTGCTTCGGGAAAATGCGCTATTTTTGTGCCGCTTCCGAAAGACCGAGGGGAGCGAGTGGCCCGGTCTCGCAAAAGGTTCTACGCCTGGCGCGTCGGGGAGCGCGAGGGGGTCACGACCTCGTGGCCGGAGTGCGATGCCATTGTCCGAGGCAAGAATGCCCGCTACAAAGGATTTGCCACTCGCGAGGAGGCGGAGGCGTGGCTTCGCGCCGGCGCCCGATACGGGCCATGGGACGACGGGGAGACGTCCCCGTGGCTGGACCGCGTGGAGGCGCGCAAGGCGGCACGCGGACCGGGTTCTGGTGCTCCCGCCCGGCGGCAAGGCTCACGGCGATCGGCGGCACGACCCGAGACCCCGGGCCTTCGCGGTCCCCTCCCACACGACGCGATCTACTTTGATTCCGGCACGGGCCGGGGCAATGGGGTGGAGGTCAACGTCACGACCTGGGACCGCAAGCCCCTTGCGCACCTGGTCGCCCCGGAGGGACGCATCACGCGATACGGGACTGTGCAACTCTCGCCGGGCCGCACCAACAACTACGGCGAACTGCTTGCCTGTCTGCTCGCGATCCGCGTGGCCCGGCGTATGGGGGCACCCCTCGTGTGCGGGGATAGCCGCGTGGTCCTCGACCACTGGTCGCGCGGCCACGTGAGAAACGACCTCGTCGAGAACGACCCGGACTTCGCCCGCCTGGTCCAGATGGTCGCCTCGGAACGCGCGGCCTTCGAGGCCGCGGGCGGGGCATTTCGCCATGTCTCCGGCGACCGCAACCCTGCGGACCTGGGGTTCCATTCGCGCAAGTGATGGGTTTCCTTGAAGGTTGCGCTTCATCGCCTTGCGCGCCGGGGGAGGAAGTGCGAGGTTCTCCATGCAATGTCGGGCTGTTATGCCTGTCCTCCTTCCAGGGCGAGCCCCCGCACGGCTAGGCTTGCCTTCGGGTCTTTCGTCGGAGTCGCCCGTGTCGGACGCGCAGGAACGACTCGGAGGGGTTCAAGGCGCGGACCGGTCGCCTGAAGGCCAAAACCTCCTCGGAGGCTGTGGGTCGCTCTACCTCCGCCAGCACGCCCGCGACCCGGTCCCATGGCGCCCTTTTGGCCCAGAAGTCTTCGAGGAGGCGCGGCGTCTGGACCGACCGGTCTTGTTGTCGAGCGGATACGCCTCGTGCCACTGGTGCCACGTCATGCACCGCGAGACCTTCCAAGACCTCGAGGTCGCGGACTTCTTGAGGCGGCACTTCGTGTGCGTCAAGGTGGACCGCGAGGAGCGCCCGGACGTGGATGCGGTCTATCTCAAGGCCGTCGAGGCGATGACCGGCCAGGCAGGCTGGCCCCTCACCGTCTTTCTGACCCCGGAGGGGCACCCCTTCTTCGGGGGGACCTACTTTCCAAGGGGCGCCTTCCTGGCGCTCTGCGCTCGGGTTGCGGATTTGTGGACACACGCGCGAGAAGAGGTGCGGGGGCAAGCGAGCCGGGTGGCCGAGGCGCTGCGGTCCGCTGGGGTCCCGTCCGGTCAAGAGGCCGCGTCCAAGGTCGGCTGGGACGACGTCCTTGGGCCACTGTGCCGCGCCTTCGACCCGATCCACGGGGGACTCGGGGGGCCGATGAAGTTCCCGCAGGCGCCGGTGCTCGACCTCTGCGCCACCCTCCTCTACGCGATGCAAGACCAGGAGTTGCGCGTCCACGTCGAGCGCACCCTGACCGCCATGGCGCGCGGTGGGATTCGCGACGCGGTCGGCGGGGGCTTCCACCGCTACGCCACCCGACCGGACTGGAGCGTGCCCCACTTCGAGAAGATGCTGTACGACCAGGCGGCCCTCTTGCGGCTGTTTGCTTGCGCTGCTCGCGAGGGAGGCCGGGGCTCCGCGTGGGTGGCCCGAGATACCGCCGCGTTTTTGCTGCGCGACATGCGCAGGCCCGACGGTCTGTTCGCGGCCTCCATCGATGCGGACGACCCCATCGGCGAAGGCGCGTACTATCGTTGGACCCTCGCCGAGATGGCCGAGGTCCTGGGAGCGAAAGACGGAGGCGCGGTGTGGGACCTTTTGGCCGGCGCGGAAGACCCCTCCCAGCCTGGCGCCTACTGGCTGGACACGAGGCGGGTCGTGTCGGACGAGTCACGGGCGCTGGTGGAGCGGGCACGGCCGGCCCTGCTTCGGGCAAGGTCCAAGCGCCCCGCACCGGCCCGCGACGATAAGGCGGTCCTCGAGTGGAACGCCATGACCATCGGGGCACTCTCGCGCGCCGGGGCGCTCTTGGGGGACTCGGAATGGATCGAGGCCGCGGTCCGCGCCAACTCAGTTTTGAGAAAAATCTTTCGTCCAGCAGACCATGTGCTCGCTCGAGCGCACAATGCCGGGCCTCCGGATGGTGTCGTGACCCCGCAGGACTTGGCGCAATGGGGCCTTGCCTGCCTGGACCTCCACGCAGCGACCGGGGACCTGGACACCCTCTGCCTTGCGCAAGGCCTAGCCCTGGAGGCGATGCAGCGGTTCCTGGGGCCAGAGGGGAGGCTGTACCTGGTGCCGGACACCCGAGGGGACCTTCCGGAGCGGCCGCTCGCGGACGCGGTGGACCACCCGACGCCCTCCGCGGTCGGGGCCTTGCTCCGACTCCTCGTGCGTCTCGAGATGCTGGAAGGCCCGATGGGACCATTGGCAAGGGCTGCCGACGCGCTACTTGGCCAGTGGCTCCGGTGGGCCCACAGGCGCGCCCACGCGGCCCCCTGGACGCTCCTCGCGGCATGGGAGCGCGCGACAGGTTGGATGGGGGTGCTCGCAGGAGACCTGCGGGACGGGCGAGCCTCGGCCCTCGCTCGGGCCTTTCTGCACAAGGCCCCACCTGACGCCCTGCTCGTCATCGTCCCACCCAAGGGTCTACCGGAAGGTTCCGACCTGGCGCAACGATTCCCCGCCCTCCTGGGCCACAAGGCCGTTTCTGGCCGCCCGACCCTCTCTGTGTGCAAAGCCGGTACATGCCACCCGCCTGTCTTTGAGCCAAAAGACCTTCTCGCGCCAGGCGAGAGCCGATAGACGGGATGGGGGCCCGCGCTTCGTCTGTCCGCAGCGCAGTGGAGGCGGGCCAGACCCTGGCTGGGATCCCCGGGGTTTGCCATCGCCGCAAGGCGGCGGCTTCGCTCGCGCCGTCAACCGGCGCCCTCCTCGCCGGGAATGACCTTGAGTCCCTCCAAGGTGAAGTCCTCGTCAAAGGCGAACACAGGGGCGTCCAGCCTCCGAGCGACCACGATGGTCGCACAGTCCGCGAGGCTCAACTTGGGCCGGGACCGCCCCACGAGGAGGTCCCAGGCCTCCCAATGGACCCCTTCCTCCACCCAGAAGATCGTGGCGGCGCTCCGGACGGTCTCTATCAACGCCTTTGCCGCACCAAGTGCTGTAATTCGGTCTTCTTCTGCTGATTGAAGGGTACCAACGCCGAGTTCAGGTTGCACTGCGGGTCGAGGTCCACGAAGAGGACGCTTCGAGGGCCGAGAGGCTCGTCGCTCAAGGCGAGCCACTCCCCGATTGCCAGACACAGCGTCGTCTTGCCCACGCCGCCCTTCAGGTTGATGAAACTCACGACCATGACGGCTGCTCCCCGTCAGCAAACCGATGTAAAAAGAGCCTCGCTTCGCTTGGAAAGACCGAGCGGCCGATTGGGCAGAGTGCGCTGTGGGGGCGTCGGGGCGAGCGAAGCGAGCCTTCCAAGTGCGGCGGGTCGTCGGCGCCTTGCTCGGGGAAGGCGGTCTCAAGCCACCGCACTCCAGGGGCGCCTGCCGGCGCCAAACCACCATGAAACGGCTTCCCCAAAGTCTCCAATCCAACCATGCCCCGCAATCCCGCGTCGCAACAGCGACTTGCCGCAGAATCTATTCTGATAGAAAGCGTTGGGGTGAAAATCCGCATTCCGACGGTCTGGCCGCTCCTTTGGCCGCTTCAGACCGTCTCTTCCTGGGGTAAAAAAGTTCCAACCCCCGTCGCTCCCGAGCCTCCAGAGCGGACCTCCTAACAACGCGGTTTGCTCTCCAGGCGCCAATGCCAGCGGGCCAGAGAACGTGCCAGCGTAACCGCCAGACCAACGCCTCTGAACTTGGAGCAGGGTCGGCTTTCAAACTGTGGCTCGATGGGGTGCTCGGGGATGCAGGATGGCGGTCCCAGGCGAGACGCGCGAATCCGATGGGAGGCGAGGACGAGGATGCGGCACTTGGAAGGGGCGGCGTATGCGGTTCCGCTCACGCGGGCCCGAAGAACTCAGAAACTGATGCCCCCACACATCGCAGGCACGCAGGC
>FWWL01003128.1_pt1 | contig 31428 bp, 26 predicted proteins | sample 2228331 | NCBI WGS metagenome assembly FWWL01 (sample SAMEA103939775, study PRJEB20133) | metagenome
TATTATATTTTACGTTACGTCAACATAAAAAGAGTTATTTTGCGAAAAAAAATTTACCATAATTCGCATTTCACAATAATATATTTAAAATCAAATTATATATTATGAAGGTTTCCAATATAATATACTATACGTTTCACGGAATGCTCTTTACATTGTCCAATCAAACTTAGTAAATATTTTTCTGAATATTAATTAATAAGCAATTTGCAAATTTAATTCTTAGTTTGTTTCGGTTCTAGAAGTATCAATAGTTGAATGGAGTGGATATAATGCAGACAGGGCTGGAAAGCAAATTCACCTCGAATATTTCTCAGGAAGAAAGAATAATGCTGACTGAGGTATTAAAGCATTATGACCTGAATGTTGATTTGGTAGATAAAGTACGAAGCGCATTCAAGCTAACATCTGACAAGGGAATATTCTGCTTGAAACGTGTAGGTCATGGTTACACAAAAGCCAAGAAAAGCTTTTTTATAATGAAGCATCTTAAGGAAAGCGGAAGTGAAAACATAGTAGATTACTATTATACAAAGGACGGAAAGGCTTTCATAAAACGCAAGGATGCCGCTTTCTATATTACTTACTGGATTGAAGGCCGTGAAACCAGCTTTTCATCTAAGGAAGAAATAATGAGATGTTCTGAGCTGCTTGCCAATTTTCATAATCACGCAAAGGGTTTTGAAAAACCGAAGCATGTGAAAATCAGATCACATGCAAATAAATGGAGGAAGACCTTTTCGAAGTGCCGGGATGAGCTGGGGAAATTTAAGGAGTCTATTGATAAGCTAAAGCTGAAAGCGGAGTTTGACTATACATATAGAAGCAGCATCGAATATTTTCAGAGAGAAGCAGAGCATGCCATAAGAATTTTAGATCACAGCAGGTATAATGAGCTCTGCAAGTACTACTCAAATGAGAAGTATATATGCCATGACAGTTATTATTATCAAAATATATTAATTGACAAGGATGACAAATTATTTATTGTTGATATGGAATCTTGCCAATATGATATTCCGGTAAGCGACTTGGGAAAGTTGATACGAAGGATACTCTCAAAGAAAAAGTTCAAATGGGATTTCGATTTATGCAGAAGAATAATAGAAAGCTATTGCAAGGTACGTCCAATAACGAAGGAAGAGTACGAAATACTCTTGGCAATGCTTGTCTTTCCACATAAGTTCTGGAAGCTGGGCAGAAAGAGATATGTAAAGGGCAAGAAGTGGAATGAGGATAAGTACAGGAAAAAGCTTCGAAGACTGCTGCGGGAGAGAGAGTATAAGAGGGAGTTCATATATTGCTATATCAATTTTTACAACCTGGATATGGAATATGACCCTGATATAATTGAATTTTAAAAAGATAAAACAAAAAGGCTTCATCGAAGCCTTTAATTTTGCATTTTAAATGGTCGGGGCGACAGGATTTGAACCTGCGACCTCTTGGTCCCGAACCAAGCGCGCTACCAAGCTGCGCTACGCCCCGAGTTAACAATATAAATGATATAACGAAATGCTTTTGTTGTCAATAGAATTTCGTTGTAAAAAAAGACCTCGAATAAAGGGGAATAGAAAAATTATGTAGGATATATGAACTATATTGAATGCACTTTAGGTATTACATTCGGGTATAGTGCGAATTCAATGGAAGTCAAGGAAATGTTTACGCGAAATTTGAATTAGTAATATAAAATGTTTTTCGCGAAACATATAGATGTGTGCATTATAAAAATTTTGGAGGTGCTATATGAAGCTTACTTTTTGTGGTGCTGCAGGTACTGTCACTGGATCCTGCCACCTTTTGGAGTTTGAAAACAAAAAAATACTTCTTGATGCCGGAATGTTTCAAGGTGGTAGTGAATCTGATGAAATGAATGCTGAACAATTCGGATTTAATCCATATGAAATTGATATGCTTATACTATCTCATGCTCATATTGACCACAGTGGAAGGATACCGCTTCTAGTCAAAAGAGGTTTTAAAGGACAAATAATCACCTCACTTCCGACTTTTGAATTATGCAAAATAATGCTTCCGGATAGTGCATTTATACAGGAATCTGAAGCAGAATGGCAAAGCAGAAAGAGACAAAGGGCGGGTAAGGGAATTGTGGAGCCATTATATACAGTCAAAGATGCAGAGGAATCATTAAAACTATTTAAGGGTATGGAATACAAGAAGGTTATAAGTATTGACCCGAATATAACCGTAAGGTTTATGGATGCAGGCCACATTCTAGGGTCTTCCATAATTGAGATTTGGGTCAGAGAGAACGGTGAGGAATTTAAGATTGTTTTTTCGGGGGATCTTGGAAATAGAGACGTGCCGATAATGAATGATCCTACAATAATAGAGGATGCTGACTATGTAATATTGGAATCAACATATGGCGACAGACTTCATAAGGATACGGAAAAAAAGGATTCCGCATTATTGGATATTATTAATGACACTATAGAGAGGAAGGGCAATGTGGTTATTCCCTCTTTTGCAGTTGAAAGAACACAGGAAATACTATATATGCTTAACACGCTCAAGGAGTCAAAGGACTCCAAGCTAACAAATCTTCCGGTATATGTCGATAGTCCTTTAGCAATTAACGCTACTAAAATATTTCAAACCTCCTTGCCTTATATGGATGAGGAAGCTCAAAAAATTATCAAGACCGGAGATAATCCCTTCGACTTCCCTAACCTGATTTTTACCAAGACTGCCGAAGAGTCCAAAGCGATTAATTTTATGGAAGGCAGCAGTATCATAATATCAGCAAGCGGGATGTGTGAGGCAGGAAGAATAAAGCACCATCTTAAGCATAATCTTTGGAGAGAAGACTCAAGTGTTGTATTTGTCGGATATCAGGCGAAGAACACTTTGGGCAGAAGGATAAAGGATGGAGAAAAGACAGTAAAGATTTTTGGTGAAGAAATTGGTATAAAGTGTAAGGTGTATTCCATTGAAGGATTCTCGGGTCATGCAGACCAGAAGGGTCTTTTAGATTGGATTGGGGCATTTAAGAAAAAACCTGCGAAGGTGTTTTTGGTACATGGGGAAGAAGAAGCATTAAAAGAGCTTTCGAGAAAAATAGAGACAGAGCTTGGAATTTCCAATGAAATTGCACAGATTGGACAAACCATTGAGTTGACTGCAGCAGCACATAGACCGGTTGTTGTTGAAAGGTCCGGCGCTCAAAAGGAAAGTCTTAAGTCTTCAGTATCTGACATAAGAAGAGAGTTCAATGAGACCTTGGATGATTTACTGATATCACTTTCTTGCAAAGGAGATATCAAGCTGGACACACTGCTTTATGCAATAGAGAAGCTTCAGACTGCAGTAGCTGATGTCAAAAAGGAAATAAGTTAGTACTATTATATAGTGGAGTTAGTTTGAAACATATAGTATATATTTTTATTGCACTCACACAATATTCTCAGGAGGGAATAATATGCTGAGTACATTTAGAAATGAAGAGCTTGTTAAAGTTCAGGGCAAGATTTATCCTGTCGTTGGCGGCAGATTGAGGCTTGCTCATGACGAGAACAAAAGTCTGTCGATAGAGACCAGCGTTGTGCAATATAGCGCTGAAACAACAGTGGTTCAGGCTGCAATCAAGACCGAAAAAGGAACCTTTACAGGTTTGGGTAATGCTTCGGCTAAAAGAGACAGAGTTCTTTCAAATGCTATACTTGAATTGGCTGAAACAAGGGCTATTGCAAGAGCACTCCGTTTTGCCGGCTATGGAGTTGAATTTACAGGCTTTGAGGAAGTTGGAGAAGGCAAGAATCAGTTGGCTGAAGAACAAAGTGAGCAGCCTGAGGAAGCAAAAAAATCAGAGGGTGCAACAAAAGCTCAGGTCAGCACTATTTTCTCAATAGCAAAGAATCTTAATATGTCTAATGATGAGCTTAGGGACCTTATACAGGATAAAACAGGAAAGAGCTACAGCAAGGATCTCTCGAAGAGCGACGCAAGCCAAATAATCAATATACTTAAGGAAAAAGAAACAGCAGATAACCAAGGAAGCAAGCTTATGTAGCTGTGGTTAAAACATATAGGCCTTTAATTGTATGCACTACTTAATAAGATCCATGAGATTATTATTAGGTAGTGCATTTTATGTTTACAAATAAATATTTTTGCATTTCAATCACAAGAAGGATTATCTGCATTTATGTAGAATCTTAATCATAATGTTTTAAAGGGTTTCAACTATTCTGACTATTAAATTGCATGCTCATCGAACTAGTCATTATTCTGAATATTTATTATATATTTATACAGAAGGAGTTTATGCATTACTATAGGAGAAAGGAGGAAATTTTAAACCATTAATAAAAATTAGGAGGAGGAAGAATATGAAAAAGAAAACGCTAACATTAGTATTAGTATGTTTGTTTGTTGTTTCAATCGGTTTAACAGGGTGTGGGAACAGTGCTCCAGCTGCACCTGCAGCATCAGATACTATCAAAGTAGGTTGGATGGGATCTCTGACAGGAGATCAGGCAGTATGGGGACAATGCGAGTTAAATACAGTAAAAATGCTTTTTGAAGAGATCAATGCAAAAGGCGGAGTTCTTGGCAAAAAGCTTGAAGTAATCGGATATGATACCAAAGGTGACCCTCAGGAAGCAGTTAATGTTGCAAAAAGACTTACCGGACAGGATAAAGTTGTTGCAATATTAGGGCCAAACGCCAGCGGAAATGCTATACCGATAGCACCAGTACTTGAACAGGCAAAGGTTGCAGACATAGCTACAGTTGCAACTAACCCTAAGGTTACAGTTCTTGATGGTAAAGTAAAGCCATATAATTACAGGGTATGTTTCATAGATCCATACCAGGGTGCAGTAGCTGCAGGTTACGCTGCTGACATATTAAAAGCTAAGAACGCTGCAATTCTCTACGATGTAGGTGACGATTATTCACAGGGACTTACACAGTATTTCGAAGAGTATTTCGTAAAGAAGGGCGGAACAATTGTAGTAAAGGAAGGCTTTAAGTCCGGAGACGTTGACTTCAGACCACAGCTTTCAAAAATAAAGGCAGCAAATCCAGACGTTATATTCATGCCTTACTTCTTCAAAGAAGTAGCATTAAGCGCTAACCAGGCAAGAGAGCTTGGAATAACTGCAACTCTTGTAGGCGGCGATGGATGGCCTTCAGAACAGCTTATAAGCATGGCTAAGGATGCTGTAAACGGCTCCTTCTTCGTAAACCATTTGGATTATGACGATCCTGAGGTTCAGGACTTCAAGACCAGATACAAGACAAAATTCAGCAAGGATGTTGAGCTTAACGGTTACCTTGTGCATGATGCAGTTCTTATGCTCGAAGATGCAATAAAGAGAGCAGGAGAAGTAAATTCTGAAAAGATAGCTGCAGCTCTTGAGACTACTGACATAAAAGGTATTACAGGTAAGATTAAGATAGGTAAAGATACACATAACCCAGAAGGCAAAGACGCAGCTATCATAAAGATAGTTGATGGCAAATATGTATTCCAGCAGAAGTTTGCTGCAGAATAGATTGATGCACCTGTAAAGGTTACAACACAAATTAAGTGAATATAGAGCAGAGGGCCAACATCCTTCTGCTCTATATATATCAAGGAGAGGAAAAATAATGACGCAGTTCTTGCAACAATTAATAAACGGCCTTTCCATAGGCAGTGTCTATGCATTGATGGCTGTAGGCTACTCTCTGGTTTACAGTATTATGAACTTCAGTAATTTTGCTCATGGCGGGGTAATAATGTTTGGTGCGTATTTTGGCTTCTTCTTTCTTACCCTTTATCATTTCCCTTTTCCCTTGGCTTTTATTGCGTCTGCGGTATGCACTGCAGTCCTAGCGCTGGTTATTGAGAGAGTGGCTTATAAGCCTCTGAGGGAGAGAAGGGCGCCATTTTTATATTTTATTATTTCAGCCATGGGTGCATCAATATTTCTGGAAAACTTGGTAATAGCCATTCCGGCCATTGGTCCTACCTTTAGGACTTACCCGGAGATATTTAGCAAACAACCCTTCAAAATAGGTGAGCTGGCAATTGGAAAACTTGATACCATGATGTTTGTGGTATCTGCAATATGTCTGATATTATTGATTTATATTATCGAGCATACAAAAATAGGCAAGGCAATTCAGGCTACTGCCTACAATATCAAGGCAAGTGCCTTAATGGGTGTAAATACTGACTTAATAATAGTTGCAGTATTCCTTATGGGCGGCTTTCTTGCTGGTATCGCAGGCGTGCTTTTTGGAATGAAATACACGGTATACCCACAAATAGGCTTTATAACTTTAAAATCCTTCATAGCAGCTGTTTTCGGCGGACTGGGAAGTCTACAGGGTGCTGTTATAGGCTCGGTATTGTTGGGTATTATTGAAACCTTCACCTCAGGGTACCTTTCATCCCAGTATAGGGATCTTATTGCGTTTGCACTTTTGATTACAGTTTTGGTAGTCAGGCCTATGGGACTTATGGGCAAGGTTACCGAGGATAAGGCATAAGGGGGTTAGGATATGAACAACGAATATATACTTGGCATACTTACATTGGCCGGAATAAACCTTATGACTGTACTCGGATTGTCACTGCTCACTGGGTTTACAGGATTGTTTTCCTTTGGGCATGCAGGCTTCATGGCAATTGGCGGCTATACTGCCGCAATGATGACTGTCAAATTTGGTTGGCCTTTTATACCTGCCCTCATGGTTGGAGGACTTGCTGCTGCTTTAGCAAGTGCGTTAATAGGCAAAGCAACCTTGAATCTTAAGGGTGACTATTTTTGCATAGCTACTTTAGGCTTTGGCGAAGCAATAAGGCTTGTGTTGGACAATGTGCAGTATTTCGGCGGCGCAAGAGGCTGGCCGGGGATACCTTATTATACAAATATATGGAATGTACTTGGAATCAATATAGTAGCAATAATAGTGCTTGCCAATCTTATCCGTTCACGGCACGGCAGAAATATGATTGCTATCAGGGAGGAAGAGCTGGCTTCACAGATAGTAGGCATCAATGTGTTTAAATACAAGATGACCTCCCTAATGATTAGTGCAGGTTATGCGGGCATTGCAGGAGGATTAATGGGGCATTACATGACCTTTCTCCAGCCTAAAATGTTCAGTCTTGCAAAATCCACAGAGTTAACCATTATAGTTATATTCGGAGGACTTGGAAGCATATCAGGAAGCGTCCTGGGTGCCTTGGTGCTTACTTCGCTTCCGGAAATTCTCAGGGCATTTTCCCAGTGGAGACTTGTGTTCTACGGATTGGCAGTAATCTTCATTATGATTTCCAGACCGGAAGGCTTGATGGGCGGTTATGAGTTGACTCCATCAAGTATGAGAAAGCTTTATAACAACCTTACATCCAAGCGTAGGGAAAAGCTTCAGGACGCAGGAGGAGGTAAGTGATATGAGCATACTTGAGCTTAAAGGACTGACCAAGACCTTCGGCGGCCTTACGGCTGTTGGAGATGTCAATTTTGTTGTTAATAAGGACAGCATAACAGGACTCATAGGACCTAACGGTGCCGGCAAAACCACAATTTTTAACCTTATAACAGGTGTATATAAGGTCACAAGCGGAAATGTGATATTTGAAGGTAAGGATATCACAAGCAAGGAACCTTACCTGATAGCCGAAGCCGGAGTAACAAGAACCTTCCAGAACATCAGGCTTTTCAAAAAGCTGTCTGTATATGACAATGTATTGACGGCTTGCCATTATAATGCCGATTATTCTATTATGGACTCGGTACTAAGGCTGCCTAAGTTTAAGAAGCAGGAGAAGGAGTTAAAGGAACAGGCTGCAGAGCTTATTGATATAATGGGTCTTACAAGCAGAACGGACCTTATTGCTAACAACCTGCCCTATGGACTTCAGAGAAGGCTTGAAATAGCGAGAGCAGTGGCATTGAGGCCGAAGCTGCTGCTTTTGGATGAGCCTGCTGCGGGCATGAATCCCGATGAAACTGAACAGCTGATGAAGCTGATATTAGAAATTAGAAAGAAATTTAACCTGACTATACTTATAATAGAGCATCATATGGACCTTATAATGGGTGTGTGCGAGGAAATAATGGTTCTTAATTTCGGCTGTAAGCTTGCAGAGGGTACCCCTAGGGATATACAGAACAACCATAAGGTTATTGAAGCATATTTGGGAGTGGAGGGGTAACTATGTTAAAAGTAAATAATTTGCAAGTTTACTATGGCGGTATACACGCATTAAAGGGAGTATCACTTGAGGTCAATGAAGGTGAGATAGTCACCATAATTGGCTCCAATGGCGCAGGAAAATCCACCTTGCTTAATTCCATATCAGGGTTTTTGAAATATAAGGAAGGTGGGATAAGCTACAAGGGCAGCAAGCTGGGGAACAATCCCAGCAAGATTGTAAAAATGGGCATCTGTCATGTGCCTGAGGGTAGACTTGTATTTGCAAACCTTACTGTCATAGATAACCTTATGATGGGAGCTTTCCTTAGAACGGACAAGATTGGGATAAAAGAAGATCTGGAAAAGGTATTTCTACTGTTTCCAAGACTTAAGGAAAGAGAAAAGCAGATAGCAGGAACACTGAGCGGCGGTGAGCAGCAAATGCTTGCCATGGGCAGAGGCCTAATGAGCAGTCCTGAAATAATGCTGCTTGACGAGCCATCTCTCGGACTTGCTCCGATACTTGTAAAGACTGTCTTTGACATAATAGTTGATATAAGAAAGATGGGCAAGACAATACTCCTGGTTGAACAGAACGCTTATAAAGCTTTGTCTATAGCGGACAGAGCATATGTTCTGGAACAGGGCAATATAACAGCCTCAGGACTTGCAAGCGAAATAGCAAGCAATGCCAACATACAGGAAGCTTATCTGGGGACGAAGAAATAATTAAATATTGATTGTAAAGGTCAAGTAATATTTGGTACTTGACCTTTATTATTGTGATAGGCATGCACATGTCCAAAGCACAGAACATAATTTAATATTAGGGATGGACAAACATATTAGTTTGCATCTCAAGGATGAGAGTGAGTTTGGTACGCAACAAAAATTATAAGAAAGGATGTAGCTATGGAAATTTTTTTAAAGGGCAGTACCAATAAAGACTCTTATGACTCTCGCAAAAAAAAGAAGGAGCTTTATGAACAATATGAACAATATGAAGAAAAAGTAATAAAAACATGCTGTGCACCCTTGAAATGGTCTGAAATACCATACCCGGGGGAGTGCGAACCACCCCAAGGACTTGATGAAAACGCAGGCTCATGGTATACGTACTTCTTCAGAAGAAATGAAAACGGCTTGTTAACCACACAAGATGGTGATCCTGTTTGCTTTGATATACTAAATCCGGAGGATATCAACTTCAATAAGTCGCTACTTATTGTTAAGAGTACACTTAAGAATATTACTCCACGTCAGAGAGAAATCGCAGAATACTGGGGAGACGGACCGGCAACAAAGCAATGGACTCCGATAATTGACAGACTAGTTGACACTTATGGCTTTTCGCCGGCTCGAGCAGCACGAGTCCTTGCGGCAGTGCAGGCAGGTATTAACGATGCTTTTGTGATTACCTGGTACTTCAAATATCTTTGGGATGTACCACGACCAATCCAATTGGACAGAAGACTTGCTACCGCAATATGTACTCCTATGTTTCCCAGCTACCCCGCCGGACATTCTGTGATATCGGGTACTGCAGAAGTTATTTTGAGCTACTTCTTCCCGCCTGAAGCAGAAAGGTTGAGAGAGCTGGCCGAGGAGAACTCTATATCCAGACTTTATGGTGGAGTACATTTTATAGAAGATTTAACAGAAGGCTTGAGGTTAGGACGTCAAATAGGGGAAATCATTGTTGAGGAGCTGCGGAGGCAGCGGGATATAAAAAATAACCCCATTGACATTCCGATTACAGAAGACAGGCATGCAAAACTGCCGCCACTTGCCTATGAGCAGGTTATTCCATACCCATCGAGTGTTAGAATCTGCGATTTACCTCTTATACCGTAGAATAATTGAAAAAGACAAGTAGGCTATATAAGAATGCCTACTTGTCTTTTCTTGTTATAAAATAGTTAATTATGGTATACTAAATATGAACCTGGGTGATGGGCGATGAGCAATGGACAATAGGCTGAATATAAGGCTTTGGGGTTTTGAAAAGCTCATCACAGGAGCAAAATATTGAAACTAAAGATTGGATGATTATATGTCAGAAAGAAAAGCACCAGACAAGATAGATAAAGATGAGCTTTTGAGGCAAAAGCAGATAACTTTAAGAATAAGAGAGAACAATGAAATAGAGCACTTGAAGACCGGCAAACAGAAGTTTATGCATGTTATTACCTTCGGCTGTCAGCAGAACAACTCCGACTCGGAAAAAATAATGGGAATGCTTGCTGAAATGGGTTATAGCAATACTGAGAAGAAGGAGCAAGCAGATGTCATAATAATAAATACCTGTTGTGTAAGAGAGAATGCCGAGCTAAAGCTTTATGGCAATATTGGAGCCCTAAAGAAGCTTAAGGTAGATAATCCGGCACTTATTATAGGTGTGTGCGGCTGCATGATGCAGCAGGAGCACGCTGTAGAGATGATAAGAAAGAAATACCGTCATGTTGACCTGGTATTTGGAACACATAATGTATATAAGCTTCCTGAGCTTCTGGAGCGTTCTATGGATGAGAAGTATACCCTCATAGACATTCTGAACTCTGAAGGCACAATAGTAGAGGATATACCCGTACTTAGAGAAGAGAAGTTCAAGGCTTGGGTGACCATCATGTATGGCTGCAACAACTTTTGCTCCTATTGCATAGTGCCTCATGTAAGGGGCAGGGAGAGAAGCAGAAAGCCTGAGGATATTGTCAAGGAGATCGAAGGTCTTGCTAAGGATGGCTGCAAGGAAGTGACTCTTCTCGGGCAGAATGTCAATTCCTACGGCAAGGATCTTGCTATTGAAATGGATTTTGCTGACCTGATTAAGCAGGTTAATGAAATAGAAGGAATCGAAAGAATAAGGTTTATGACCTCACATCCTAAGGATATATCAGAAAAGCTTATTCATGCCATGAGGGATTGCAAAAAGGTCTGCGAACATCTTCATCTTCCCTTTCAGGCTGGAAGCGATGAAATTTTGCGCAGGATGAATAGAAAGTATACAAAAGAGGAATACCTTAATAAGGTAATTAAGGTTAAGCAGGAAATACCTGGGGTAGCTTTGAGTACAGATATAATAGTAGGGTTTCCCGGAGAAACAGACGAGGACTTTGAAGAGACCCTTGATGTAATACGCCAGGTTGAATTTGACCAGGTGTTCATGTTCATATATTCAAGCCGAAAGGGTACTCCTGCTGCTGAGATGGAGGATCCGTCCAGCTATGAGGATAAGCACAGGAATTTCGAAAAGCTGGTGAAGCTTCAGAATGATATATCTAAAAAGGTGAATGAAGCTTATCTTGGCAGAACTGTTGATGTACTGGTGGATGGAATGAGTAAAAATGATCCCACAAAGTATACCGGCAGGACAAGAACAGGAAAAGTAGTGAATTTCAGCGGCTTGGATGGGATTATTGGCAGAATTGTAAATGTAAAAATTAACGATATACACCCATGGTTTCTGAACGGGGAAATGGTGAGTGAGGTGAAATAATATGGCACAGTTGACTCCAATGATGCAGCAATACTTTGATATAAAAAATCAGCATAAGGACAAAATATTGTTCTTCAGGCTGGGGGACTTCTATGAGATGTTCTTTGAGGACGCATTAACTGCTTCCAAGGAGCTTGAGATTACCCTTACAGGAAGGGACTGCGGACAGGCGGAAAAGGCACCTATGTGCGGCATACCCTATCATTCCGCTGAGAACTATATTGCAAGACTTATAGAGAAGAATTATAAGGTGGCCATATGCGAGCAGGTGGAAGACCCTGCCCTGGCCAAAGGAATTGTTCGCAGGGAAGTTGTTAAGATTATCACTCCCGGTACTGTCATAGAAAGCTCAATGCTGGATGAGAGGAACAACAATTATTTGCTGAGCTTATACTCAGACAGCAGGCAATTGGCTTTGTCTTATGTGGATCTTTCCACAGGTGAGTTCTACTGTACCTATGCTGATAATGCGGATGCAAGCAATATTAGGAATGAAATTAACAGGATCAATCCTTCTGAAATAATTTCCAATATTGAGCTGCCGGATATCAAGGCAGCATCTTCTGCTTACAATTTGTTGGACAAGAAGTATTATGATTCAGATGATTGTGCCCGAAGGCTCAAAAGACAATTCGGAGTTTCCAGCCTGGAAGGGCTGGGTATAGACAGTGAAGGCCTTTTAAGAAGTACTGGTGCAGTGCTTTTATATCTTGATGATATACAGAAGGTCAGTCTGGATAATATAAATTATATAAAGAGCTACAGTATAAGTAATTTCATGGTGTTGGATCAAAGCACCAGAAGGAATTTGGAGCTTTCAGAGACCATAAGGGGCAAAACCAAAAAGGGTGCGCTGCTTTCGATTATAGACAGAACCTCCACCGCCATGGGAGGAAGAAAACTAAAAGGTTGGCTGGAAAAACCGCTTCTAAGCACCACTGAAATAAACGGCAGGCTGGATGCGGTAGAGGAGCTTTATAATGATTTTCTCAAAAGGGAAGAGATAAAGGAATACCTTAAAAGCATGTATGATATTGAAAGACTTGCAACAAGGATTGCCTTAGGAAGCGCCAATGCCAAGGACCTTATTGCTTTTAGGAATTCAGTGCGCAATCTGCCTTATATTAAGAGCATGCTTTCTGATTGTACAAGCAATATGTTAAAAAATACTTATGATAATCTTGATATATTAGAGGATTTGTACCAGATAGTGGACAAATCAATAAGCGAAGATCCTCCCTTTACCCTTAAGGAAGGCAATCTCATTAAGGATGACTATTTGCCGGAACTGGACGAAATACGTGTAGGGTCAGTCAACGGCAAACAGTGGATCGCTGAGCTGGAGCAGAAGGAAAAGGAAAAGACAGGTATAAAGTCACTAAAAATAGGCTTTAATAAGGTCTTTGGCTACTATATAGATATTACAAAATCCAACATATCCTCTGTGCCGGAGTATTTTATAAGGAAGCAGACCCTTTCAAACTCAGAAAGATATATAACACCGGAGCTTAAAAGACTTGAGGATATGGTGCTTGGAGCTGAAGAAAAGCTAATAGAGCTGGAATACCAGACCTTTATTGGGATAAGAAACGAAATAGCAGGACACATAAAGAGAATACAGAAGACAGCCTCATTTCTTTCGGATCTGGATTGCATATGCTCCTTGGCTGAAGTATCGCAGAAATACAATTATGTTAGGCCGATAGTCAATAATGAGGATGGGTTGATAATAGAAAATGGCAGACATCCGGTAGTTGAAGCTCAGAATAACGAACTTAAGTTTGTGCCAAATGATACGCTTCTCAACAATGAAGAAAACAGGATGCTTATAATTACAGGTCCGAACATGGCAGGTAAATCCACTTATATGAGGCAGGTTGCACTTATAACCCTGATGGCTCAGATTGGATGCTTTGTACCTGCATCAAAGGCCTCAATCGGAATAGTGGACAGGATATTCACCAGGGTTGGAGCCTCTGATGACCTTGCGTCAGGACAGAGTACCTTTATGGTAGAGATGAGCGAGCTGGCTAATATAATGAATAATGCAACCAGCAGGAGTCTTGTAATACTTGATGAAATAGGAAGAGGAACCAGTACCTTCGACGGATTGAGCATAGCCTGGTCGGTAGTTGAGTTTATTGCTGACAAGGGAAAGCTTGGGGCAAAGACTCTTTTTGCCACCCATTATCACGAGCTTACAGAGCTTGAGGATAAAATTGAAGGAGTAAAGAATTACTGTGTAATGGTGGAGGAAAAAGGAAGGGATATAGTCTTCCTGAGGAAAATAGCAAGGGGTGGGGCCAGCGGCAGCTACGGCATACATGTTGCACGTCTTGCAGGTATTCCGGAGCCTGTTCTTGAAAGGTCGACGGAGATACTGTCGGTACTTGAAAAATCAGAGAAGAACAATCAGACTGATATATATGTAAGACATAGGAGAAAAAAGCCTTATATAAACGACAATGAGCCTAATCTTTTCAATTTTGCAGGCTTCTCAATAGCAGATGAGCTGAAACTGCTGGATGTGGCCAATATGACGCCTATACAGGCACTTAACAAGCTCATGGAGCTGCAGGATAAAGTAAAGGGTATTTAAAAATTCGTGGGCATTGAACCTTAAGGAGTTTAATATGGGTAAGATATATGTGCTTGATGAAGCTACTATTAATAAAATAGCGGCAGGAGAGGTTATAGAAAGACCCGCTTCAATTGTAAAGGAGCTGGCAGAGAACTCCATCGACGCAGGAGCTACTGCTGTAAGTATTGAGATACAAGAGGGCGGGAAGGCCTATATAAATGTGTCTGACAATGGCTGCGGCATATTGAAGGAAGATATAGAACACGTGTTCTTCAGACATGCAACCAGCAAGATAAAATCCTCCAATGATCTTATGGGCATACTCACCTTGGGCTTCAGAGGAGAAGCTATGGCAAGTATAGCGGCAGTATCTGAAGTAGAGCTTAAGACCAGGGCTGAGGAGGATACCTCAGGAAGCAATGTAATCATAAAGGGCGGCAAGCTTATAGACAACACAGATATAGGTTATCCCACAGGTACCAGCGTTACAGTTAGAAGTCTATTCTTCAATACCCCTGCAAGGCTGAAGTTCCTGAAAAGTGAAACCTCAGAGCAGGGTGCTATAGTTGACATAGTGGAAAAACTGGCACTTACCAATACGGGAATATCAATCAAGCTTACCGTAAACAATAAAGTGGTGCTGCACACTCCCGGTAACGGAGATTTGCTTTCGGTCATATTGTGCATTTATGGAAAGAACATAACAAAAGCAATGCTGCCCCTGGATTATTCAAATGACATCATAAGCATTCAGGGGTATATAGGCAAACCTGAGATAGCAAAGGGAAATTCAACCTATATGACCTTTTCCATAAACAGGAGGTATATCAAGAATAGAATGATGGCGGAAGCAATGAAGCAGGCGTATAAGACGCTGCTCATGAATAACCGCTACCCCTTTAGCGTTATAAACATTGATATAAAGTCAGATATGATAGATGTAAATGTTCACCCTACAAAACAAGAGATAAAGTTTTCCGATGACAGGGCAATATTCAATACGTTGTATTTGGCGGTGAAGAACTGCTTAAACAGCAACAGACTCATATTTGAAAGCTTTGAAGAAGCGGAACCACAACCAGCCCCGGCTGCTGCATACCAGAACATCCGTTCTGAGGCAGCAACCATATTTGAAAGAAAGGCTGAATATTCCCCTGTTAAAAACAATTTTGATCAGCTTTCCTTCAGCAACGAGGGAGCTGCTGCACCCAGAATTGACAGCTTCCAAAAGCAGTTCAGCTACGACAGGAGGCCGGAACCAAAGCCTCATGAGGAAGCCCCGCAAAAGCCTCATACATTAGCCATAAATGTGATAGGTCAGTTATTTGGAACGTATGTTCTGGGTCAGCAGGAGGACACCTTCTATCTGATTGATCAGCATGCCGCACATGAGAGGATAATGTTTGAGAATATCAAGGAGAAGTATAATACAAAGAGCATCTCCATGCAGGAGCTTATGATGCCGATAATAATAGAGCTGAGTCAAGCGGAGAAGCTTTTGTATTCCGAAAACAGCTTGATATTTCAGAATCTGGGCTTTGAGATCGAATGGTTCGGAGAAAATACTCTCGCCATAAGAGCCATACCAATAATAATGGGGGAGCCTTGCACAGGCGAGTTTTTCAGCAATATACTTGATTCCCTGAAGGAAGCGGGAAGCAGTGCCACCTCTCCTTTGGAGAAAATTATAATAAGTATGGCATGCAAGAACGCAATAAAAGCCGGTGACAGTATAACTCCTGAAGAAACCAAAGAGCTTATAGACCGGCTTATGAAAACAAACCAGCCATATACTTGTCCTCACGGAAGACCTACAATAATTACCATGAGCAAGTATGAGCTTGAAAAAAAGTTTAAGAGGATAATATAGATAGTGCCTCGTAATGTATATCCCTTCTAAAGAAAGCGAGGCACTAAATAGATGAAGTGCCTTTTTAACACTTGAATACAAGGAATCGGTTGTGTTAAAAAGCACTAATAGCAGAGGTGCGAAATTTGACGTTAAAAACTAAAGAACTGCCCAAAATATGTATACTTGCAGGACCTACTGCTGTTGGAAAGACTGACATATCTCTGGCTTTGGCAAGGAATCTTTGCGGAGAGATAATATCGGCTGACTCTGCTCAGGTCTACAGGCATATGAATATAGGCACAGCAAAGCTTACAGTCGATGAAATGCAGGGCATAAGGCACTACATGATAGATGAGGTCAATCCGGATGAAGAATTCAACGTTGCACATTTCAGAGACAGGGCTGAAGTTTATATCAGAGACATCAACGAAAGAGGCAAGCTGCCCATAATTACCGGAGGGACCGGACTTTATATAAACTCTCTTCTTGACAATCTGGATTTTACAAAGTCAATATCAGACGAGGAATTCAGGAAGGAAATGCAGGAGATAGCTGACAGCAAGGGTTCTGAATATGTACATGCCATGCTGGAAACCATTGATCCTCCAAGCTATAACAAGCTGCACCCCAATGATGTTAGAAGAGCTATCAGGGCTCTGGAGGTTTACAAATTCACTGGCAGGCCGATATCCTATTTCCAGGAGGAGTCAAAGAAGCAGCCGCCTAGATTTGATTTTGTATATGTAACTCTAACTATGGATAGGGAAAAGCTATACAACAGAATAGAACAGCGGGTGGATAAAATGATGGCTGAAGGACTTGTGGAAGAGGTGGAAGGACTCCTTGAAATGGGCTACCAAAGAGAGTTGACCTCTATGCAGGCGCTAGGCTACAAAGAGATTGCAAATTACCTTAATGGTACAATATCCAAGGAGGAGGCAGTGAGAGTCCTTAAGAGGGATACAAGACATTATGCCAAAAGACAGCTGACCTGGTTCAGGAGAGACAGCCGCATATTTTGGGTAGATGTTGACAGCTTCCATAAAAGGGAAATTTTATTAGAAAATATAATTAGGTATATTGCAGGAAAAATTTCTTTAGTATAGAATAAATATAAAGTGATTATATAATAATATAAATATAATAAAATTTGGTAATTTAATTATTTATTTTGGAGGGGAATTGAATGAATAAAGTAAATATAAATCTGCAGGATGTATTTCTGAATCAGGTAAGAAAAGAACATATCACAATAACAATATACCTGGTTAACGGATTTCAGCTCAAGGGCAATGTGAGAGGCTTTGATAACTACACAATAGTGCTGGATAACGAAGGAAAGCAGCAGCTGGTATATAAGCACGCTGTCTCTACAATAATCCCGGTAAAGCCTATTAATTTCGCATTTACCGACAACAGACCACAAGAGAACATTAATAAATAACTTCATATTTATAATACGAGCCCTTGTAGCTTTACAAGGGCTTGTTATTTGCCTTGAAACGCAAAATATGATAAAATAAGTAGTTGATAATGAAGAAAAATGAGGTGCTGCAATGCATTATAAAACAACGGACTATTTAATCAATAAGCTGAATATAAGTAAAAAGATAATTGACATATGTGTATCTACTGAGGACGAGGTTTCAGGCCAGTTTGTGAAGATTGATGAGGTCAGGGAATTCAATCAGTATAAAGTATTAAGCGCTATGCAGAAAAACAGGCTCAGCGATATGCATTTCAATTATTCTACCGGCTATGGATATGGGGATGTCGGAAGAGAAACAATTGATAAGGTATATGCTGAGATATTTGGCTGCGAGGATGCCCTGGTGAGGCCCCAGATTGCCTCAGGCACCCATGCATTGTCACTATGCCTGTTCGGTGTCTTAAGACCCGGTGATGAACTTCTCTCGGTTACAGGAAAGCCCTATGATACCCTCGAAAATATAATAGGGATTGAGAACTGCCCTCCTGGTTGTTTGAAAGATTTTGGTGTGAAATACAGCCAGATAGATCTTACGGAAACAGGGAAAATAAACTACAGCGAAATAACAAAGAAGATAAATGATAAGACTAAGATGGTACTGATACAGCGATCACTGGGTTATTCCTGGAGACCGTCACTGACTCTTGAGGACATAGAGTATACGATAAAATTCATAAAAATGATAAATCCCAATATTGTCTGCATGGTTGATAACTGCTATGGGGAATTTATTGACTTCAAGGAGCCTACAGAAGTTGGGGCGGATATAATAGCAGGTTCATTGATAAAGAATCCTGGAGGAAGCATTGCTCCCACAGGAGGATATGTATGCGGTAAAGCCCACCTGGTGGAAATGGCTGCCAACAGGCTTATTGCGCCGGGCATTGGAAAAGAATGCGGTGCTACCTTGGGGATCAACAGGCTGTTCTTTCAGGGATTGTTTCTCGCTCCTCATATTGTGTCTGAGGCAGTAAAGGGAGCGGTATTCTGCTCTAAGCTGTTTAGTAAGCTGGGTTTTGAAGTTAACCCAGAGTTCAATTCCCGCAGAAGTGATATAATACAGGCAATCAAATTCGGCAACAGAGAGGCTCTTATTGCTTTCTGCCAAGGCATACAGAAGGGATCGCCGGTAGATTCCTTTGTTACACCGGAGCCATGGGATATGCCAGGTTATAATGATCAGGTAATAATGGCTGCAGGCGGTTTTGTCCAGGGAGCATCCATCGAGCTTAGTGCAGATGCGCCACTAAGGCCGCCATATATTGCATACCTCCAGGGAGGAGTAACCTTTGACCATGTAAAAATCGGATTGATTTATGCTTTGCAGAATTTAGCCAACAAAGGCTGCCTAACCATATAATTAAGGACTTAAGCTGTAATAATAACATCATTAGAAAGTATAATTAATGCTGCTGTCACTGTTTATTTACATTAAACGGCCATAGTGGTATAATCTAAAAATATTATAAGTAAAGAAAATAAAAGTATTAAGAGGTGAAGTTAATGACAAATCTTTCTGACCTTATTAAGAATGACCTGATATATGTTATAGATCCCAGGGATTATAAAGAAGAAGAGCTGATAAGCCTCTTAAAGAAGCATCCCGAAATACGCTTTGTGTCCATAGCTGCTGCGGACCTTACAGGCAATAGTACAGATGAGAGAATTCCAATAACGGCATTTTTCGATGATATCGAAGAATTTCTCAACGGTGCAGTCCAGACAGACGGTTCAAGTGTTGTGCTTCCGGGCATAGCAACTTTGAACAACGGCAAGGTTGATTTGGTTGCGGATACTAATTGCTTATGGTTCGTTGATTATAATTATGAAAATATTGATTATGAGACAGACAGGCCGGTTGGTACATTGAGAATACCGTCCTTTCTGATGCATAATGGTAAGTATGTGGATTCCAGATCTATTCTAATTCGTGCAATAGAACGCTTCAAGACTTCCGTTATGGAGCTTTTGAATAAGTATCCGGCTGTTTGCAAAGAGTACGGCATCAGCTGCAGTGATATAGAAGAAATACTTCTTACTTCTGCTACAGAGCTTGAGTTCTGGGTAAAGACACCAAATGACAAAGCAGATGTGGAAGCATTGTCAGCATCTCAGGAGCTGCAGGAATCATATTGGAAGAGAACCAAGGGTGTAGTCAGAACCTCTCTTGAACAATCCCTGCTCTTAATGGGAAAATATAATCTGAATCCCGAAATGGGACATAAGGAAGTTGGCGGAATTAAAGCCAAGCTTGACGAGACAGGTAACCTAACGCATATAATGGAACAGCTGGAGATAGACTGGAAATATGATACTGCCCTGCAGGCTGCAGATAATGAGAAATGGGTCAGATACATAGTGAAGGAAGTATTCAGGAAGAACGGGCTCGAAGTAACCTTCAATGCAAAACCTATTGAAGGGGTTGCAGGAAACGGAGAGCATACCCATGTCGGAGTTGCTGCAAAGCTGAAAAATGGCAAATTGTTGAATATTTTTACTCCAAGGGATATGAAAAAGAACTTCTTAAGCTCTCTTGGTTATGGTGCACTTATGGGGTTGTTGAAGAACTATGAGGTAATAAACCCCTTCATATCCTTCACAATAGATTCATTGAATAGATTGAAGCCGGGCTTTGAAGCTCCGGTCTGCATTGTAAGCTCCCTGGGTCATGACGTAGAAACACCTTCAAGAAACAGAACAATACTTGTTGGTCTGGTAAGAGATATGGGCAGTCCTCTGGCTACTAGATTTGAGGTCAGATCTCCTAACCCTCTTACAAATACTTACCTTGCGCTGGCTGCGTTTTATCAGGCAATGCTGGACGGTATGCAAGCTGTTTGTGAGTCAGGAAAAACAGATGCTGAACTGGAAGCAGAAATATCAAAACTACCTGAAGCTGAAGGCTTCTACCTTGAAAAAGGCAGGGCATACAGAAGTGAAGAGGATGTATTCGAGCACTATACCCCGGAGGAAAGAAACCGAATCTTCGGAGTGCATCCTGCAACAGTATATGAAAACATATTAAATCTTGAGAAGTATCCTGAAAAGCTGGATGTACTTTTAAAGGGCGATGTGCTGGATGATAAGCTTGTAAAAAGCTTCAGTACAGCTGTAACAAATAGATGGGTAGCAGAGATCCTTAACAGGCAGCTGCCTGAAAATATGGATACAGTGAGGAAGTGCAAAGCGATTCATAATATTCAGAACGCACACGACCTTGATATTACTTATTGGGCTCAGGTTGATCAGATGCGTCACTATCTTATGAAGGATACCTACAACTCAAAATCCTTGTTTACAATGATAAGAGAAGCTGCCAGGGAAAAAGAATATGAGTTGTTATCTCAGCTTCAGCAGGAAATGGACGCTAAGATGAGCGAATTAAAAGAGATGTACAGTGATTATAAGAAGAATTTGCTTGATATTTAAGTATAGAAGCCAAAAGCCACCCGATTTCGGGTGGCTTTTTTGTTGTAAAAATTGTCATACAGGAATATAATTATAATAGTGTACTAAACAAGTATAAAAGTACAGTTGTCTTACGTTTAAGGAGTGATGTTATATATGACGAAGCAAAGTGAAAAGAAACAAAAAAGACTAATGGAAAAATCAGAGGAGTTATTCTGGAAATATGGGTATAATGCTGTCTCGATAGATCAGATAGCAGCAGAAGTCGGAATCAGTAAGATGACGATATATAAGCATTTCAACTCAAAAGAAGACTTATTCATAGAAGTGCTGAAGATCAATATAGACTATCACATGAATAAAGTTATGGAGCTCATAAGTGAAAAGGATCATACCGTAGATAAGATTGAGGTCATGTATAATTATTCTCTGGGTATTACAAAGGAGTACCCCAATATATTATTGAGGGATATTGTAGAGAGAAAGAGCATACTTGAAAAGGTTACTGCGATAAAGCTGGAAAGAGGCTTGCCAATATGGCAGTATATTTTAAAGGATGGTATCAGTAAGAAAGAAATTCGTGAGATGGATTTTGATTTTGTATCTGAGCTTCTTATGAATTTACCAACTGCGATTAAAAATCTTGATTTTATGAAAGATAAAAATAATATGATTAAGTTCTACACAAGCTTTATGGATTTTATAAAATATGGTTTATTAGGCGGAATGGAGAATCAGCAGCGCGAGGCCAGAAAGGAGGGGGTAGATGATGCAGAAAAGCATACTGATGAAAGTTGAGAACGTCAGCAAGAATTATAAAATGGGAGAGATAAGTGTTAATGCACTTCAGGATGCGAGCTTTAATGTATATGATGGAGAATTCATTGTAATACTTGGACCCAGCGGGTCTGGGAAAAGCACTCTGCTGAACATTCTTGGAGGTATGGATTTACCCTCTGAAGGAAAGGTGTTTGTTAAAGACGAGGAGATAAATAAATACAATGACAAAAGGCTTACAGCATACAGGAGAGATAAGGTTGGCTTCGTGTTTCAGTTCTATAACCTTATGGCTAACCTTACTGCAAAAGAAAATGTGGAGCTTGCTACTGAGATGTGCAAGGAGGCATTGGATATTGATAAGGTTATGGAAGAAGTAGGGTTAGGGGAGAGGAGTGATCACTTTCCTTCACAAATGAGCGGCGGTGAGCAGCAGCGTGTTGCAATTGCTAGAGCTGTAGCAAAGAACCCTCTCCTGCTGCTTTGTGATGAGCCCACCGGAGCCCTTGACTATAAGACAGGGCTGCTTATTTTATCCTTGCTTCATAAAATCAATCGTCAATTTAATAAGACCGTTATTATAATAACTCATAATATGGCAATCGGGGATATGGCCGACCGTGTGATAAAAATGCGAAGCGGACGGATAGTGGAGATAAAAGAAAATGAGAATCCTATTCCTCCTGAAAGGATTGAATGGTGATGAAAAAGCTTGATGTCAGACTGCTGCGAATGGTCAAGCATTCAAAGGGACAGTTCATTTCAGTTATGGTGATTGTAGCTGTTGCCTTATTAATATATATAATGTTCAATATGACAAGCATTAATATTGGTAATGCCGTAGAGCATTACTACAGCAGCACTAATATAAGCGACTTACAGGTTGAGCTTATAAGAATACCCCAGACTGCAATTTCAGACTTGAAGTCAATACAGGGTATCAGTGAGGTGCAAGGGCGTATAAGCGTAGATGTGCCGCTTCAGGTAGCAGATAAGGATGAAAAGGTAAATATAAGAGTAATATCAGTTCCTGAAGGCGGAGGTAAGATAAACAAGCTTTATACTGCTAATGGTGATCTTCCAGATCTAATTGATGACAATGTGATATTGCTGGAGCAATTTGCAAAGGCAAGGGAAGTAAAAATTGAAGATATAATAACACCATATATCAGTGGGCGAAAACATAACCTAAAGGTTTCGGGCATTGCTTCAAGTTCTGAATTCATATATCTCATGGAAAACGAGCAAGTCCTCCTGACTGATCCTAAAAAGTTCGGGGTGGCATTTGTCAGTGAGCCCTTTGCTCAATCGGTACTTGGATATAGAGGATACTATAACGAAGTGCTGATAACCTTGAAGGAACAGGGTAATATCGATGATATAGCCGAGCAGGTGGAAAAAAAGCTGGATAGGTATGGAGTAAAGAGAATTACAAAATTGGAAGATCAACCAAGCAACAACATTCTAGTGCAAAAATTAGACGGACTTAAACAGATGTCAGCTTTACTGCCGGTACTATTCCTGATTGTTGCAGCAATTATAATCTCCATTATGCTGTCCAGGATTGTAAATAATGACAGGATGGCTATAGGCGTATTGAAAGCTCTGGGCTACAGCAATATTGGAGTTCTCTCCCATTACACCAAATATGCCTTGGCCATAGGCTTGGTGGGTTCTGTTACAGGAATTGCAGGTGGCTTGCTGTTATCAAATCCCTTGAGTCAAGTATTTGTGTCATATTTCAATATGCCTCTAGCTGGGCTGCAAATACAATACAACTATATTATTTATGGTATTTTTCTTACAAGCATATTCTGCATAGCCTCAGGTATCTTTGGTGCCAGAGGGATACTTAAAATAATGCCCGCTGATTCTATGAGGCCGGAAGCGCCGAAAGCAGGTAAACGAATCCTGATTGAAAGGATAACTGTCCTATGGAGTCGGCTTCCCTTCAGCTGGAAAATGGTCATTAGAAACATAATGAGAAATAAAAGAAGGTTTGCATTCCTGGTATTGGGTCTGGCATTGGCTTATTCAATTAATACCGTACCATTGTACATGTCAAATGCCATGGTGACCATGTTTGAGGTTCAATATGGAGAATATCAGAAAATGGATTATACAATAGAGCTTGCAAGACCATTAAACGAAAGAGCGATAAAGGACATTAGCCATTTAATAGATGCAAAGCTAATAGAACCGAAGCTGGAATATCCCTTTGAGCTTACAAACGGCTGGAGAAAAAAAGCAGTGGGTATAATCGGTGTGCCGCAGGAAACTGCTTTTTATAAGTTCGTAGATAGAGATGACAATGCTATAAGCTTGCCGGATAAGGGAATTTTTATTACGGAGTCTCTAGCTAAAACGCTCAATGTAAAAAAAGGTGAAACACTAGTAATAAGGAGCTTTCTGCCCGGTAAAGATGATGTAGTGCTCCAGGTATCCAACATAGTAAAACAATATCTCGGGTCAAATGCTTATATGAATATTGATACAATGGAAGAGCTGCTTTTGGAAAAGGATATGGTAACGGGGGTAAACCTTGCAACCGATGATAATCTGAAAGAGAAGCTAAAGGATGTTAAAAATATTTCCGCAATCCGCTCTAGTGGTGATATTAAGAAATCCTTTGAGGAGTATCTGGATACAATGATTGCTGCAATTAGTGCTTACATGTTGTTCGGTGGAATTCTTGGATTTGCACTGGTATATAATGCAACCATCATTGGGATTTCTGAGCGTACGAATGAATTTGCAGCTCTGCGTATTATGGGTTTTGACAAAAAGGATATCTATGGGATGATTGGCAAGGAAAATGCAATAATGGCTGGAATTGCAATATTGGTTGGAATTCCTTTGGGCTCGGGGATGATTAGCGGTATGGCTGAATCCTTTAGTTCAGAAATGATAACACTTCCTGTGATATTAACGCCAATAATCTTTGTGCAGGCAGCCGTGGCTTCAGCAATATTTACAATAATCGCACAGCTGGCTACGCTGAAGAAGATATATAATTTAAACTTTATAGAAGCATTAAAGAGCCGCATATCTTAAGGGGGATTGAAAATGAAGAAAAAGGTAATATGGATAGTTGTAATCTTGATATTGGTGAGTATAGTTTTTTATAAAATTAAATCAGGTGGTCAGACTGTAACAGTTGAATTATCAAAGGTCACCAAGGGAGATATCGTAGAATATGTAGAAGAAACCGGGGATCTGATGCTTGAAGATGAAATTGAAGTATATTCTACAGCAGCAGGAAGAGTAACCCAAGTGACGAAAAAGGTGGGTGAAGCAGTAAAAGCAGGTGAAGTACTTGTGGAGATAGATAATGATTTGCTTCTTCAGATAAAAGCTCTGAAGGCCCAGAAGCTGTCAATTTCAGGTAAGTATGATGAAATCAAAGGCTCTGCGGACGATGAGCAGATAAGACGACTAAGTGCACAGGTGCGCGCTTCGGAAGCTGCATATGAGGAGTCAAAAACTTCGGTTGAAAACAATAAAGCATTATTTGAAGCAGGGGCTATAAGTATGGACACTTTAAAGAGCTCTATTACTAAGCTGGCAGCTGCAGAAGCTAGCTTGGAGGCTGCTAAGAGCAACCTTGCTTCAGCTCAAAAAGGTCCATCGGGTAATGTCAGAAGGCAATATGATGCCCAGCTTTCTGAGCTACAAGCAAAGATTGAGCAGCTTGAGAAAAAGGCCAAGGAAATGGTTGTCAGATCACCTATAGATGGTTTGGTAATGGCTTCTCAGATTGAGGTAGGCAATATAGTTCAGATGGGTACAAAATTATTCGAAATCGGCGGCTCAGAGGGATTTTATCTTGAAAGCGACGTATTAATTGAAGACATAGCAGGGGTCAAGCTGGGCTCTCCTGTAATAATAGAAAATGAAGACTTAGGGATAGTGGAGATGAAGGGGACTGTTAGAAAAATATACCCTAAAGCATTTAATAAGATGTCTGAGCTTGGTATAGAACAGAAAAGAATCAAGGTAGAAATTGATTTGGGTAAAGCACCAGAAGGGTTAAGACCGGGCTACGACATGACAGTGAAGATTATTACGCAAAGCAGGAAGGATGCACTGATAATAGCGGAAAAGGCAATATTTGAATATCAGGGAAAAGATTATGTATTTGCAAATGTAGGCGGTGTTGCGACCCTCAGAGCCATTGAGAAGGGTATTGTCAGCGATGAGCAGGTTGAGGTACTGAAAGGTCTGAACGAGGGTGAAGAAATCATCCTATCACCTGATGAGACCTTAAAAGAAGGGGCAAAGATAAAATAAGAAAAGAGGCTTTTATGCACTGAACCAATAAAAACGGACATTGAAGAAAAAGGGCCTCCTATCGTAGAATAAGAATTACGATAGGAGGTTTTGTTATTGGTAGAATTTACACACACGTAAAAGAATTAGGAAAAGTAATATTTGAACTTAAGACGCAAGGAAAAAGTAACCGTGAAATAAGAAATCAGTTTGGATTGACTGAAAAACAACTAGAAAATCTAATAACTCGTCACAACAAATTAGAAAAATTACTCCAGGCAGGAATAGTACCACGAAGGCGTGAACGCCCATCCAAAGGATATTGTTCGGCAGAAGCAGAAAAGGATAACGAAATAAAGCGGCTTAGAATGGAGAATGAACTTTTGCGGGATTTTCTTCACGCTGCTGGAAGGATGTGAAGCCATCACTAAAATATGAAGTGATTCATAATCATAAAAATAAATACCCGATATCAATCATGTGCCAGTTTTTCGAAGTGTCTCGAAGTGGGTACTATGAATACGTAAAACGCAGGGAACAACCACAAAAGGATATGGACTTAGCAAGAATGATTTCCGAATGCCAGCAACGTTGTTGCAAAACCTATGGTTACAGGCGCGTTCATATCTGGCTGCAACGTGAGAAGCACTTGAAATGTAATCCCAAGACAATATTGAGAGTAATGAATAGTATGGGCTTCTATCTGAGATCAGACGCCGTAGAAAGTACAAATCTATGGGGCAACAAGTACATCAATACCAAAACCTGCTTAATCGGAACTTTATGGCTGATAAACCCAATGCCAAATGGGTCACTGATATTTCGTACATACACACAAGTGAGGGTGTCCTCTATCTCTCCATAATTCGTGATTTATACGATAATAGTATTGTCTCCTACAAGACTGGGACCGAGCAAGCTGTTAACCTTGTTTTAAATACAATTAAAACTGCCATTCAAAAAGAGGCGATCGCCGTAGAGTTACAGCTCCACAGCGACCAAGGGTTTCAATACACTTCCCAAGGGTACTTCAACCTAACTAAAGAATATGGCATTACCCCCTCTATGTCAAGACGAGGCAATTGTTATGATAATGCAATGGCAGAAAACTTTTTCTCTATACTTAAAACGGAATGCATAAATAGACATAAGCTTAAGACCTTTGATGAGGCGAGGAAACTGATTGATGAGTATATTGATTTTTATAATAATGAACGCATTCAAATAAAAACAAGCCTGACACCGCTTGAAAAACGACGTCAGGCTGTATAATCCTTCAATATTCTAAGATAGGGCCTTTATTTTTGTGTCCGATTAAACTGGTTCAGTGCATTAAAGCCTCTTTTATTTTTTTGGTTTTGCAGCATTACCTTATTGCCCTGAACACTCCGATAACCTTACCCAGTATTGATAGATCTTTGACTATAATAGGCATAAGGTAGGGGTTTTCCGGCTGAAGTCTAAAATAATCCTTTTCTTTATAGAAGGTTTTTACTGTAGCTTCATCATTAAGCAGTGCAACAACTATATCACCATTCTTGGCTACTGCCTGCTGGCGGACTATAACATAATCACCATCAAATATACCTGCATTTATCATGCTGTCACCTTTGACAATAAGCATAAATGCGTCCTGATTGCCTACAAAATCAATTGGCACAGGGAAGGAGTCCTCAATATTCTCTTCGGCTAGTATTGGGAGTCCGGCAGTAACCTTGCCAACGATAGGTAAATCGACCATTTCTCTCTTGGTCGCATATGAGCCGCTGCCATCAAGAACTTCGATAGCCCTTGGCTTTGTAGGATCTCTTCGTATGTAACCTTTTCTCTCAAGCCTTTCCAAATGCCCATGTACAGTAGAAGTGGACTTAAGCTTTACAGCATCGCAAATCTCCCGGACAGAAGGTGGATAGCCCTTTTTACTAATTTCTTTTTTTATAAAACTCAATACATCTAATTGCTTTTTGCTTAAATCATCAATATTCATATTAACACTCCATTTTCTTTTATATGGATTGCGTAAGCACTAATTACACAGCTACTACAGTTCATGGTAATTATAACATATTGACAAAATAATTTCAAACATATGTTCGTAATTTTCTTTGATTTTACTTGTTTTTTAGAGAAGAACATGGAGGAGTATGTTCAAATTACTATATTCATCATATAGTAGAAAAATGGAAAAAATTCTCTTGACATAGTACATATGTTCGTATATTATAGATATATGGAACACATGTTCGTATTGGAGGTAATGATATGAAAAGATATAGGATTAAGAGTAAAGCAAGGTTTTTGGTTTCTGTAAGCTTGATTATGATTATTGCGGTATCGTCATTATTCACACTAGTTGTAAGTGCAAAGGATAATAATGAAGTAACCTTGATGCCTGAATATGTTGAATCTGGAGACACTCTCTGGAGCATGTCTAAGGATTATTCGGGAGAAATGGATATAAGAGATTATATATCAAGAGTAATGGATGTAAATGATTTGCATAGTGCAAATATAATGCCGGGAGAGCTTCTATACTTTCCAAGCTATAAATAATAAGGTGCATATATATTATACGCACCCTACAGTACCTGATTGCACTATTTAATAACCAGATCTACAATATCTTTTTTAGAAATCAGCAACCTGATGTTATTAGTTATAATCTGCATTTTCTCCATTATAGTGACAAGGGGTTGATAAGCATTGCCGATAACTACAGTTCTTTCATCCTCTACAATTTCACCAACACCATCGATAATAAGCTCATATCTTACTAGTTTTATCTCGAAACCATTGTGACTTGTCTCTAAGGAGCAGTATGCCTTTGCAAGCTCTTTACCGTATTCTACTCCGCTGAATACCAGAAGATTATCATCTATGCACTCAAAATGAAATTCGGGTATTCGTCCTGGATCAACCTCAACATAATCATATAATACATCCTTTAAGCTAAGCTCATCAATAATAATTCCTGAATTTTGCGTACCCGAGGATATGCTTTCGGCACACTGCATAATTCTATCTATATTGCGGTACAGCCATTTTTCCTTATCAATCCTTTTATTAAGCACCATTGTTCTCGGGACGATAATGTGCTTCTGATCCTTATGATATGCCGTTATTGAGAAGCCATCATATCTACTGTCCGGTTTGACACCTAACCTATCAAATCCCTGGGGCTCATATTCATCTTCCATGACAAAATCAATGTAGATTGATGAGTCGAAATTTGCGATGGTGACTTTATCGGCACTTAAATACTTAACAAAAAGTTTATTCTTGATTTCTTCACTTATCTCAATTTCCTTAAGCTCTCCTTTTCCTTTGCTTCCTCGTCCGGATATAATTGAGTTTGTATCAATCTTGTTATTTCTCTCAAGCATATCCATTGAGCTATCAAAGAGGAGGGAGGGGTATTGATTCACATATCGGTCTATAGTCTTTGTCTTTGTTTTTACTATATTGTCATATAGAAAGTATTCCTTCTTATCTATAAGCTTTTTAAAAATGACATCCCATTGAATGATTATTTTATCTCCCTTGTTTATAAGAGGTATACCGCTAACTGAATCTAATATTCTAAACAGTATTTCTCGAACCTTGCTCTTTTCGAGGTACTCATTAGTTCTTGCCAATATCTGATAACCTATAATCATAATATAAATGAGGGTAGTTATAAGCCAAGGCGTACTATAAGAGATATCTAAAACCTTCATAAAAACGAACTCGATGATTAGAACAAGGAAATAGGCTGCAAAGATAAATATGTTGGTAGCTACACTAAACAATATAACACCGCCTTCTAAGATAATTACTCCGTAATCATTATAATAATTATATCGGTATAAACAATAGCTATCTTAACAATATTTTCATTTTACTGTTTAATCATTGTAAATATAGCAATAATTTTATTATAATAGAAGATGTGGATATATGAATTTATAATCGGAGGTATAAGATGGTTTTTAAAAATGAATGTGTACTAGAAGACAAAGAATGTATTGATTGCGGAGAATGTGACATATGCGACCTTGACCCCAAAAAAATATGCGACAATTGCTGCGTGTGCATAGAAAAGGGTGCTGACTTTAACAGTATTGAAATAGATGAGATAATAGAAGGTGATGACAGTTTAGAGGTGGACCCGGAATATTTGGAAAACTGGAAGTATAAGAATGATTACATAGTGGATTACAGTGAGGACGAAACATCAGAGGAAAGCAGGTCGAATATAAGAGGAATAGAAAGTAGCGATGATTAACATAAATAATATTATGTTAATCATCGCGGATTTATTCACCTTCGTTTGAGAGTGGATTAGACTTTACTGCATTTCTTAGGGTTTCATCATCAAGGTGTGTGTATATCTGGGTAGTGGAAATATTTTCGTGTCCGAGAATCTGCTGCAGCGATCTAATGTCAACTTTTCCGTACTTATACATTAAAGTTGCTGCAGTATGCCTCAACTTATGAGGGGAGTATTTCTCAATATCCAGGTTGGAAATACCAATATACTTTTTTACCAGGTATTGAACCGATCGCTTACTAATCCTGCACTTCCTCTCGCTTAGGAATAATGCACTCTTGTCCTTGACCTCGTCGGAAGGACGAACCTTGAGATAGCTGTCTATTGCTAAGATACAGGCATTGTTGAGGTATACAGTACGTTCTTTATTTCCCTTGCCGATTACGGTAAGAAGATCTCCACTTATTTTGTTAATGTCAATGCTGATAAGCTCAGATAGACGAAGTCCGCAATTTAGGAATAGAGTTATAATTGCATAATCCCTTTCTTTATTCTCCCCATCAATGGAGGACAAAAGCAGCCTGCTTTCATCCAAGGTAAGGTAGGAGGGATGCCTTGAATTGATTTTGGGTGATTCTAAATCCATACTGGGGTTATCATCGATCATTTTCATCTTATGCAGGTATTTGAAGAAAGATCTTAAACAAGCCACCTTTCTGGCCCTTGCGTAGTTTTTATTATCTCTCTGATTGGCAGCGAAGGAGAGGAAGGAGTAGAAATCTGCAAGGCTTATATTGCTAATTATGTACAAATCGATATCATCAATAGAAATCTCTTCAATATCCAATTCGGCAGATACATAACCGCGCTTGATTTTTATAAATTTAAAGAAGAGTGCAAGATCATAACCATAGGCAGTAATTGTATTTTTTGATTTGCCGCGAATGGTTTCCATGTACTCAAGGAATTCAATTGCAACAGATGGCAGCTTATTCATATCACAGACCTCCATTTCAGTTAAAATTTGCTAATATTGCGCGAAATAAACATTTCGCGCAATTACATATTCGATGCAGAAGAGGTAAAATCCTCCTTGCGTGGCAATTTTTCTAATTTGTTTATAAAATATTTCTTCACACTTCAT
>FWWL01003130.1_pt1 | contig 31400 bp, 32 predicted proteins | sample 2228331 | NCBI WGS metagenome assembly FWWL01 (sample SAMEA103939775, study PRJEB20133) | metagenome
AGAAATTCAGAAAGGCATCTTCGGTCAGGAAAACAAGATTTTCTGGTTTATCTGCTGCCATTTTTATCTCCTGAAGGCTGCTTTGTGATAGCATCGAGAATAGAACCTTTTTTTGCGATAAGATAAACTTTATTGTCTTTGTAAATGAATTCCACCAGATCACCAGGTTTTAAACCCAGCTTTTCACGGATTTCCTTCGGGATAGTAACCTGTCCTTTAACAGTTATTCGTGGCATCTTTGCCTCCATGCAACATGATAGTAATATTGTAGAAATGGTAATGCTTGATGTCAAGTAATACTGTAATGAAAGTATTATTTTAAAAACCTTTTACCCAGAATCTGATGTTAAACTCGCTTAAAGACTTTGACCTGTTAAGTAGTTTGACCATATTTATGGTTACAAATCTTGAGGCAGCACGGTGTTGCAAGAACTCCGCAAGACTGAAATATTTTAAGAGACTGTGGCGAATCGCTCTGTTGTACTCTGATTCGATAGCTCTTATAGTTTCTTTTGTGCGCAAAGGTATTTCAGAGATTATTCTTGAGATAAACTCACCGGATTTCATAGCATAGCAAATACCTTCTCCAGTGAAAGGATTTACGAGTCCTGCAGCCTCTCCTGTAAGGATAACTCCTCTTCTCACAAGCGAACCCCTGAGTCCACCCATGAATATCTTTGAAGCTTTGGGAGTAGATATGAGTTGAGCCTTGCTGAGTCGCGTAGCTGACATATGAGATCCTCTTATAAATTTCTCAAAAACTTTTTGAAGACTCTTCTCTTCTGCAGATTTCTGATTAATATGATGGCCGATTCCTACATTTAATATTCCATCGGCCTGAGGGAAAATCCAGCCCAGCGAGGGCCAGTAGTCAGGTTCTGCATACAGCTCCATGATATCACCTGAATCTCCGTCAGAGCTGAAATATGCTCTGATAGCAATTCCAATCGATGGGTAATCTCTTATTGATACGCCAAGTTTTCTAAGAAGTTTCATATCCGAGCTTCCGGTTGCAAGTATTATTACGTCAGCAAAGTAATCATTGATTATGCCGTCTTTATAAACCGATATGCCTGATGCGAAGCCCCCGTCGTTAAAAATGAAATCAATGACTTTCGTATTCTTTTCTACTTTCGCACCTGCATCGATGGCAGCTGATATGAGTGCATTATCAAGGTCCTTTCTTTGAATGGAAAGAGCAAAGTCAGGAAGTTCTGGTTTCATGTGAAATGCTGCCTGGTTGATTAGAGTCTCTCTAACGATAATTTTTACAGAGTTTATTTTGTGAGGTGGTTTTTCAAGGTATGAGAGGATGCCGTGGCGATTAATTATCTCCACGCCAAGCGGCGTAATGCAATCTCCGCAGATTTTTTCACGGGGAAAGTTCGATTTTTCTACTACTAAAACATCGAATCCTGATTTTGCCAGGCACAGAGCTGCAATCGAGCCGGCAGGACCTGCACCAATGATTATTATGTCATGATATGCGTTGCCGCGGTCACTATAGAACATTAAAAGCTATTTTAACTGAAAGCGATCCAGAGAGATCGGAAATCAAAGCTGTTATTGTTTTCGCGGTTTGTAGCGTTTAAGCAGAAGTGCGTTGGTAACAACTGAGATCGATGAAAAAGCCATGGCAAGGCCGGCGAGCTCAGCGCGGAGCAATCCTGCAGCAGCTACTGGAATGCCTAAAGTGTTATAGATGAATGCCCAGAAGAGACCGCTCCAGACTTTTCTGATCGTTCTCTGCGATATATCTATAGCTGTTAATATAACTCCTAAATCAGGTTTCATAAGTATTACATCTGCCGATTCTATAGCGATATCGGTACCGTCAGAGAGCGAAATACCAACATCAGCAGCACTCAAAGCGACAGCATCATTGATTCCGTCGCCAGCAAACGCGGTTATCGTACCTGCTTTCTTGATTTCTTCCACGATCTCAGATTTTCTATCAGGAAGAACTTCAGCATAAACGTTTTCTTCTGGTATACCCGTCTTTCTTGCTACGGAAAGAGCAGCTGCCCTGTTGTCTCCTGTGACAAGGTACGGATTAATTGACATAGATTTTAGTTTTTCTATAACAAGCTTTGCATCGGGTTTGATAATGTCAGCAAGTGCAAAAGCACTGACTGCTCTGCCGTCTTTTAAAACGTATACAATGGTACTGCCTTCACTCTCTGATTTCTTTATGAATTCTCTCAATTCGTTATCTTCAGTTTTGAAATCATCGAGCTTGTTTGCTGCTCCGATGAAGAATTCTACACCTTCAATTTTTCCTGTTATACCCTTGCCAGGGATTGCTTTGAAATCAGAAACTTCGTAATTTTCGGGTTCGGGGTGAATATTTTTGGTAAATTCAGTTATCGCTTCGGCAAGTGGATGTTCGGACTTTTTCTCGAGATGATAGACTGCGGCAAGGATGAATTTCTTTTCAGCCTCAGTTAGATCTCTTGCAAAGGAAGAATCAGTCACGGTAAAAGTTCCAAGAGTAAGAGTGCCAGTTTTATCGAAGATAAGCGCTTTTACTTTCCCGAGAAGCTCCAGAGCAGCTCCGGTTTTAATCAGTATGCCGTTTTGGGCTGCAAGTCCTGAACCAACCATGACTGCTGCCGGAGTGGCAAGTCCCAGAGCGCAGGGACAGGCAATCACGAGTACAGCAGCTGCGGTAAGAATAGCTTTTGATAAAGGTGCGCCGAGAATGAAAAACCATACTGAGAAGGTAAACAAGGCAATTACTACCACGGCAGGCACAAAATAGGCAGAAATAAGATCTGCAAGTCTCTGAACCGGCGGCTTTGAGGACTGAACCATATTCATCAGCTTAATAATCTGAGAAAGAACGGTATCTTCGCCTGCTTTGAGTACTTTTATGATGAGAACTCCATTCTGATTAATCGTGCCACCGATTACTTTTGAGCCCGGAAGCTTCTCCACAGGCATGGGTTCTCCTGTAAGCATGGACTCATCTACAAAAGAATTACCTTCGGTTACTTCTCCATCGGCAGGTATCTTGCTACCTGGCTTTACAAGAACGATATCACCAGGAAGAAGATCATCAGTTTTCACGAGCACCTCTTTTCCGTCTTTGAGAATAATTGCTTCTTCAGGTTTGAGCTGTATCAGTTTTTTCACAGCCGCTGTTGTTCTATGCCGGGTTCTTGCTTCAAGCATTTTTCCGAGAAGAACAAACGTTATGAGAAGTGACGATGTTTCGAAAAATACATCTCCACTTCCAGTGATGGAGTTGTATATTGAAAGAAAGTAGGCGGCGAGTGTTCCCATTGACACAAGGAGGTCCATATTGCCAAATCGCATTTTGAGCGCATGATATGCTCCCTGTAAGAAGGGGAGCCCTGAGTAAAATTGAACAGGAGTTGCAAGAAGGAAAAGCAACAATTTTTTAATATTTTCGTCGAGCATATCCATGAAAGGAGGAACCATCGAAAGGAGTAGGATGGGAATTGAAAGCAACAGAGCCACCACAAACCTCTTTAGCTGAGCCTTTTCGAAACGCTCCTGCTCTTCCTCCTGCTGTCTTAATAGCTCTGCAAATCCGGATTTCTTGAGCGGAGTTGCTTTGTATCCTGCGCTGTTTATTGCATTCGCCATCTGCTCTACGCTGACGAGCCCGGGATCATATTCTACTACTGCCATTTCACTGGCAAGGCTAACCGATGCCGAAACCACACCGGGAAGTTTTTGTAAGGTTTTTTCAACAACGGCGACACAGGATGCGCAGGTCATTCCCTGAACCGAGATGCTTGTTCTTTCGATGCTTTCGGGAATTTCAACCGGCGGTATTTCTTTTGACTCAGGGGGCAATACCGGACAAGATGCAGCAGTCGAGTTTTCGTTATTCTCAATATCGACATCTATTAATTCGTATCCAAGAGATGATATTTCTTTTTTTAACTCGTCGATTGCGATTTCATTGCCAGTTGCGATAGCGATTCCTTCGCCATGCGAGACTTTTTCAACTGAAAACCCTCTTTTTTCAAGCGCCATAGATATGAGTTTTTCGCAAGATGGGCAGTGCATACCAGAAATTTTTAAAATATATTTTTTAATTGCCACAGGAAAACCTCCTTAAGCTAATCAAGTACTTTATAGCCGGCATTTTCAATCGCAATCTTAAGTGTATCGATGCTTACTTTTTCAGGATCAAATTCAACTTCGACAATTCCACTCTGATGGTTAGCTGACGCAGACGCCACACCGGTTATCTCTTCGAGTGTGAGCTTTATAAGCATTTCACAGCCATGGCAGTGCATTCCCTGAACTTTAAGCTGCTCTTTCTTCATCTTTTCTTACCTCCACTTCTATTTGATGATACTTTTGCAGGTTTATATTTCATGTAAAGAAAGCCCGCTGCTGAAATTGAAATAAGTCCGAACAGGATAAGAAATATCTGTGCCTGGCTGGAGTTTCCACTTCCAACAATTATAACACCGTCCATCATGCCCATCTGGCAGGTCATCTGGTAAACACCTTTTTTCATAGGAGGCAGCTCAATTCTTGTTACAGCATAAGGTGTTAAATAAGAGCGTATGCCAAGCGCCGGGATAACAAGTTCATTAGAGCATACCGATTCTTCATTTCTGAATACTTCAAGTATAACCGGTGTATTTTCGGGTACCTGAATTTGAGAGGGTTGATAGGTTACGTTTTCAATTCTGATCTTCACAGTCACAGGACCCTCAGACTTCGTTGTTTCAGCAGAAGCAGGTTTTAGAGTGCTCTTAAAAGACGAGACTATGGTTGATGCGGTTACAGGAGAGTTCATGAGCATGAGCCCTCTGTTGAGAAGGGCGAGAGCCATAATAACGAGTATAACAGCAGACAGTTTCGGGATAAGATTTCTTGCCTTTAAGGATATTTTTTGAGCAAGGATACCGAACGAAAACATGAAAGGTATTGTGCCTGCGCCGAACGCAAGCATTGCAAGGCCGCCTTCAAGAGGGGACCCTGTCCCTGCGGCATAAATCTGAGCTGCTTGGAGAGGGGTACATGGCATAAACCCTGACAACAACCCGAGGAAAACTTCATTTTTATATGAATTTTCACTGGTTTCGCTCTCTCTCCTCGCTTTTTTGAGAACTGATTGAATCTTATCAGAAATCCATCTATTAAAAGTTGAGAAAGACCCGAGCCGCGCTTTTTTTGAAATTCCTAAAATTTTCATTGCAAGGAAGAGGAGAAAAATGGCACCCGCAATAGTTGCGAACGGTGCGTATTTGTTTAAATTAAGCGCTTTCCCAACCAGTCCTAAGATAACGCCAGTGAAAACATATGATAGCAGTCTGGATGTGTTATATATTATATGTGGCAGGAAACGGTTCCTGCCGTTTTGCTTTGATGAGAGCGCATAACCAACAACAAGGTTTCCGCACATCGAAATACAGTGCAGGCCAGTTGCAAGACCTGCCAGAAATAAAAGCAACATACTTTGCCTCCTAAAATAATTCTAAATCCTATAGAAATGATATCTATTGAATTTAAATGACCGATGTAATTTTTTTGAATTTTGGGTGAAATTTGCAAAAAATTACTAACCTTCAGTGCTATAATTCAATCTTTGTTGGAGGCGAAACCTCTATGGGGTAGGGGAAGAAGAAAAACAGTTAATTCCTTTTAAAATCTCAGGTTTAACCGTCGATGAACTTTATAAGCTTCTTGGTTCTGGTCCCGATGGTCTGAGTTCTGACGAGGCAGAAAAGCGTCTCAAAAAACACGGATTCAATGAAATTCAGGAAGTTCATAAAACTCCTTTATTCATTCGATTTATAAGCCAGTTCACACACTTTTTCGCAGTTCTTCTCTGGGTTGCGGCAGTGCTATCTTTTTTTGCAAAGATGCCTGAGCTCGCAGTTGCAGTAGTAGTTGTTATTTTGTTAAACGGAGTATTTTCTTTCTGGCAGGAGTACAAAGCTGAGAAAGCAACTGAAGAGCTGAGAAAGCTGCTACCTTATATGGTGAAAGTTGTTCGCGATGGACGGGTTGCAGAAATTGAGTCAAAGTTAATAGTGCCCGGAGATATCGTCATACTTTCAGAGGGAGATAAAATTCCTGCAGATATCAGATTGCTTGAAGCAACTGAACTACGTGTTGATGCATCGGTATTGACAGGTGAATCAAAACCCGAGAGAAAAGATTTATCAAGATACTCAGGCACAGATGGGGTTTCTGCAGTAAACATAAGGAATATCTGTTTTGCAGGCACGAATGTTGTAAGCGGTTCAGCAAGAGGTGTGGTTTATGCAACCGGTATGAATACAGAATTCGGCAAGATTGCAAAGCTCACGCAATCTCTGGGGGAAGAGCCCTCACCACTGCAGAAAGAAATGGTTTTGGTAACGAGGGTAATTGCCGCAATCGCCATTTCTATGGGAATCATCTTTTATTTTCTCGGCACTGCTTTTGCTGGGTTAAAAAAGTTTGAGGGTTTGATTTTTGCTATCGGAATTATTGTTGCTAATGTGCCTGAAGGTTTGCTGCCAACAATAACTTTAGCTCTCGCTCTGGCTGTGCAGAGGATGAGCAAGAAAAATGCGCTGGTTAAAAAACTGAGCTCAGTTGAAACCCTTGGTTCCTGTACTGTCATATGTACTGACAAGACCGGAACTCTGACCAGAAATGAGATGACGGTGAAAGTAGTATGGAGCACAGAAAGCTTTGAGGTTGAAGGCATTGGATACACTCCAGAAGGAAGAATGGTCGATAAGTCTGGAAAGGATGTAAAAATCTCTGAGGAGTCAGGACTTTACTGGCTTTCTCTTGGTTCTTATCTCTGCAACAACGCAAAACTTACAAGGGATGATGTCGTCGGTAACTACAGAGTTATTGGAGATACAACTGAGGCCGCTCTTCTTGTTTTTGCAAGAAAAACCGGAATAAACGAAAAGACTTTCAATGAATGGCAGAGATTGAGAGAGATACCTTTTACATCATCGAGAAAAAAAATGAGTGTAATATGCAAAAACAGCAGGAAGGGAACATATCTATTTATAAAAGGTGCTTCTGAAGTAATTCTTGATGCATCTTCAAGAGCAATTCTAAATGGCAGGGAAGAGGTTCTCGACGAGAAATACAGACAGTCAATATTGAAAGAAGTAGATACTCTCAGCTCTCAAGCATACCGGGTACTTGCATTTGGAATTAAGAAGATTGACCCTGGATTAAATATTTATGCAGCTCAAGAAGATGATCTCGAAACAGATCTGACTTTTGTTGGGCTGGCAGCGATTGTGGATCCTGTTCGTCCTGAAGTCATTGAGGCGGTAGAAAAATGCAAAGCTGCTGGTGTAAAGATCTACATGATAACCGGCGATCATGCTCTTACTGCAGGCGCAGTGGCAAGAAAAATCGGAATTGCTGACGATAAGACACCTGTCATATCAGGTTCACAACTTGATCGGATGACTGATGATGAATTAAAAGACGTTTTAAGGAGAGGAAGTTGTATTTTTGCAAGAGTATCTCCAGAGCACAAATTAAGGCTTGTCACAGTACTTAAAGAAAACGGCGAAATTGTTGCGATGACCGGCGATGGTGTTAACGATGCTCCAGCGCTTAAAAAGGCAGATATCGGTGTTGCGATGGGCATAACCGGAACCGATGTCGCTAAAGAAGCTGCAGATATGATTCTCTTAGATGATAATTTTGCGACAATTGTAAATGCTATCGAAGAGGGGAGAGGAATTTTCGATAACATCAGAAAATTCATTACCTATATCTTTGCTTCGAATATACCTGAGATAGTTCCTTATCTCGTGTTTGTGCTATCGGGAGGCAAGATACCCCTTCCGCTTACAGTGCTTCAGATTCTTGCAGTTGATGTTGGAACAGATCTTCTGCCTGCACTTGCTCTTGGGGCAGAGCCACCTGAAAGCGATGTTATGAAAAGACCACCAAGGTCGAGAAACGAAAGACTGCTGAATCTCTCTTTGTTTGCTCGCGCCTATTTTTACCTTGGAATAATCGAAGGAATCGCATGTATGGCGAGCTTTTTCTATGCCTACATTCGTGCTGGCCTCAATCTTGTTCTTCCGCTCGCAGGCAGCGGAATTATTTATCTGAAAGCACGAACCATGTGTCTTGCTTCAATCATCACAAGCCAGGTCGGCAATGGTTTTGCCTGCCGCACTAACAGGGAATCAGTTTTTAAAAAAGGGCTACTCTCCAACAAAATGTATCTCTCAGGAATAGTTTATGAGCTGACGCTGATCAGTCTTTTAATCTATGTTCCCTTCCTGGCGCGTATTTTCGGTCATGTGCCGCTTGATTCAAAAGACTGGCTATTCCTTTTTATATGGCCACCGATAGTTCTTTTTGCAGAAGAGCTCAGAAAATGGATTGTAAGAAGAATGAGCGTAAAGGTGGTAAAATCGTCATAAAGGGGTTGAGTAAGCATGAAGGTGGTTGTTCTTGGCTGTGGACGCCTGGGTGCGCAAATAGCCTCGCTTCTTTATTATGACGGCCATCAGGTAAATGTTATTGATAAGGATGCTCAATCTTTCGAAAGACTTCCTGAAGGCTTTGATGGCAAGAAAGTAGTTGGGCTTGGGTTTGATCGATCGGTTCTGATCGAGGCTGAGATTGAGCATGCCGATGCATTCGTTGCGGTCGCAAGAGGAGATAATCACAACGCGGTATCAGCTTATGTAGCAAGAAACGTGTTCGGAGTGCCAAGAGTTGTTGCAAGGATTTACAATCAGGAAAGAGCAAAAATTTACTGGAGCATGGGGATAATGACCGTTGCTCCGGTAACATGGGCTGCTAATGAAATAAAAGACATTCTCCTTCATCGTGAGATTGAAGCCTGTCAGTCCTTTGGAAACGGTGAAATAAAAATGTTTATACTTGATGCTAAGGAGAGTCTGGTAGGGAAGAAAGTCTCTGAAATCGAAGACCCCGGACATTTAAGAATCGTTTGCTTCGTAAGAAATGAATCAAGTTTTATTCCAGCCACCAACGCACTCATCGAAGCTGGCGACAGAATCGTTATCGCTGCTGATTCCTATGGTAGAGAAAAGATCGACGAATTCTTAAGGGGTGGTTAACTTGAGGACTTTTATCATTGGCGGTGGGCGAACAGGTTCTGTTCTTGCGGGGATCCTTAAAGAAAATGGTATTTCTCCGGTGATTATCGAAAAAAATCCTGAGGTGGTTGAAAAACTATGTAAAAGAGGGTTTGAAGTATATAAAGCAGATGCCTGTGATCCAGTTCAGCTGTCAAAAACAGAGATATCGGGTGCTGATGTTTGTGCGGTCGTTACAGGTCACGATGAAGACAACCTGGTAATCAGCCATCTTCTTAAGAGGATTTTTAATGTAAGACGTGTGATTGCACGTGTCAATCACCCCCTCAATGAATGGCTTTACGATGAAAGCTGGGGAGTTGACATAGCTGTTTCTGCGACTCATATCATCTCTGAACTGCTTTTTGAAGAGATTGAATCGGGAAGAATAATTGAGCTGCTTCGCATAAGACAGGGGAAGATAGGCATTGTCGAGATGAAAATTGACGAATCATCGAAAGTAGCAGGAAAAGCTTTGAGAGAAATCAGCTTACCAGAAGGTTCACTTATCGTTACGGTGCTCAGAGATAATGAGATAATAGTTCCTTCGGGCAGTCTGGTTCTCACGCCAGGGGACGAAATCCTTGCGATTGTAAGGAGCGAAGTCGAGAAAGAGCTTATAACGGCTTTAACTTAAAGCGGTTCAAAATAATATCAGTGATTTTAAAATCTTATCCTCAGGAAGTCCCGCTTCCTTGCCCCGGATAATAATTCTTAGATTCACGACTTCATTATACTTTGCCCAGATGTATGCTATCACAGGAGCAATGCTCAGCGGATAGACTTTAAAGAGTGCGACTGCCTCACGGATTATCAGCTCTTCTAATCGTCTCTGAAGCGGCGAGATAAATCCGGTTTGAACCGCATCGTCAAATGACTGCCTTGCTTTTTTGCCGAACGGACTATCGCGAATGAGCTCAAGTTTCTCGTCAATGAGCTCCTTTTCGTAGATAGATCTGAAAAGTTCGAACTTAACTTCCTTGCCATTCATTATGAAAAGCTTTACAAGCTTTTCTTCCTCGCAGACAGATGGTGAAATTCTCATTGCGGTGAGAAGATTGATGATGTCTATCTCCATCTGAATCATTCTTTTGGCAATGATTCTGTTCTGGTCCAGATTATCAAGGATTCTGAACCATCGAGACGAAATCTCTCGCAGAGCAACCTGAAAGTAAAATTTATCAAGTTCAATCTCGTATTCCTGGAGATTCTTTTCTTTTTCATAGTCTGCAAAATTATCCCTTAGGGGCTTGAAATAAGGGCACCTTGCCGTATAGAGCATATCTATTATCTGGCGCAAGTCGGTAAGACGGGAAAGTTCGATTAAGAAAGGATAGCTCAGTTTTCCAACAGGAACAAAGCTCTCCTCTGCTTCTTTTGATGGTCTTCCAGCGTGGTGAGCCCTCAGAATGACTTTGATATTGTGGATATCCCACCGGTCGAGTATCGGTGAGGCAAGCATAAGAGCTTTTCTGGAAAGTATGTCTGTTTTCAGCTTTATCATTGAGTCAACGAGATTGTTGCGAAGACCGCTCTCAACGCCTCTTGTTCCACGGGCAAGATAAACAGCCTGATTTATATGCTGGCCGTAAGCGGTTTCTGAGAGAATATTGATAATTTCTTCAAGCGTCTGGCAGGCTACAAGAGACTCAAGGAAATCGCGTCTGAATAAACGGTCCTTTAATGCACGTATTCGGGCATTTGTATAGGAATAATCAAGAATGCTCAATTTGCTCTCACTTAAAAATGAGCTCTACGAGCTCTTTACTGAAAAACTGGCTCAATTTTCTGATTCTTGCCTCTATTGTATTATTTACAGAGATTCGTCCATCAGCGCTTGAAACTTTGAGTCCGGCCTGAATTCTCTTATCAGGTACTATCACAGGCTTGAAACCGATCTCTGAGGCAATCTTTGAAACAAGATCCTCGTCTTCAGGGTTGCAAAATACTTTCGGACTTATTGTTGCCTTACTCACTATCATCTCAAGGAATCTTGTAAGCTCGTCTTTCTTGTATTCCTTTTCGCTCAATAGGTTTTTTGCGATTTCTCTTGCAGCCTGATAACTAATTTTTAGGTGTTTTGATGCTTTATAAATAAGGTCTGCAAGAGTTTCTTCGTCAATTTCTTTAAGCTTTGCGCTTCCGATCTGAGTGAGCGCCTCCTCAAGCAGTCTCTTCATCGCGTCCTTGTATCTTTCTGTTCCACGAATGCTTGTGATGTAATTCAGTGCTTTACTGAACGTCTTTTTTAAAAATTCAAGCTTGATATCTGTCAGTATCCGGTCTCTTTCTATTTCAGCTTCAGTAAGTATTTTTCTTGCAGCTGCTTCTGCCTTAGAGATTCTGTCCTCCAGTTCTTTCCTGTACTCTTTAGATGCAACTGTTTTGGCTTCTTTAAGAATTCTTCTTGCTTCTGCTTTTGCCTCTCTAAGTATTCTCTTTTTTTCCTTCTCGCCCTCTTCTTCGAGAGCTTTTAAAATATCCTCGAATCCTGTAGTTTTTGCCATGGCGGCGCCTTTTTGAAGTTTCCTTAAGCTTTCATTCCTATGATAAAGAAGCTTACTGCAAAACCGAGAACAACAAGCAGTTCGGGAAGAGCCTCAAGAGCCACTATCATACCTGCAGCTTCCGGCTTTTCAGCAATAGTTCCAGCTCCTGCCGTACCTATCCTTGCCTGTGCATACGCCGCTGCCCATGCACACAGAATCATTGTGGCAGCCGCGCATATAGCTTTCCAGATTCTAAATGCTGTTTCAGGATCAAGATTGCTCATCATTTCTAAAATCCCTCCCTCTTGAACGGTGTGAATTCTTTACCACCTGATTCATAAAATTGATCAAAGAATTCGATGAGGTTAAGTCGCAGTGAGTGAATGGTTGAGCTGAATGAGTGAACGACAAGGTTTATCAGATGAAATATCGATGCTACAAGAAAGCCAACCCAGACTGCGCCCACTGATTGGCCAATCTGATTTGCAGCAATAGCAAGTATTACTCCAGCAAGCCCGAGTGCCATGATTCGCAAATAAGATGCAGCTTTACCAATGATTGAAAAGATGTGCACTACCCCTATAACACCACCTCCATACGCTATCAAAAAAATTGCGGCAAGCATTGCAAGCGCTGCTACTGATTGGGCTATATTCGTCTTTATTAGCAGGAGAATAATAGCTGAGAGAATGAGAATGAGCATTCCAAATTTCTCGAGTATATGTTTTTTTGATCTCTCCAGTATTCCATTGACGATACCTATTACCTGACCTAAAAGAAGCTGAAAAACTCCAATTGCCAGGCACATTATCAGCAGATTTTCGATGTATTCAGGTTTTCCTCTTTCGATTGGCAGCATAACAGATCCTATCTCGATCTCATGAAGTCCGATTTTTTCCCAGAAATGAAAGCCGAAAAATTCGTTGTAGATAAAGCCAAATAGTATCACCATGATTGCAGCGCTTAAAAACATATACCCCAACGATCTGATTAAAGGCCTTTCTCTGAAGCGATTTACTATAAGCATTGAAGCAAGCAAAAGAACAAAGCCATAACCTATATCGCCAATAATCATCCCGAAAAACAGAGCGTAAAAGAAACCCACAAGCGGTGTAGGATCAAAAGTTCCGTATTTAGGGAGCGACCACATTTTAAGCACCAGTTCATACGCTTTTGCCCAGACAGGATTTTCCATGCATACAGGGGCTTCCTCTCTTTCTTCTTCGGTAAGCTCTACTTCATTTATAAGGACTCTGGTTCCAAAGTGTTTCTGGAATGTGCTTCTGAGCAGAGGCAGGTACTTTCTGGGAACCCATCCGACTATTACGAAGGCGAATTCAGTTTGTCCCACCTGATCTATTATCTGATACTCCTGAAGCCTGTTTATTACAGTGTATCTTGCAGCTTCAAGCTCTTCTCTCCAGGATTTCGATTTTTCCTCAAGATCTGATCTGAGTTTCTTTATTTCGCCAGGCAGAATCTTCAGCCTTTCTTTCATCTCCCTTATGGCATCAGCAAAAGGCCGGTTAGCGAAAGATTCAGGAAGGCGTATCTCGCTAACATTTTCCTCCCATAAGAGATTGTGAACCGGACGGGAATAATCTGCAGGATAAAATATAAGAGCAGCTACAGTTTTTTCGTCAATTTCAGCAGATGCAACTTCGAATTTGTCGCCGGTGATCTTTTTTATTTCATCGTAAATCAGGTCGAGCACGAAGCGGTTTTTCTTTTCTACAATAAGTGCGGTCGTTTCATATCCTTTAACAGCAGAAAAGTGTTTAACCAGGGGTTCGACCTTTGAAACAATAGTCTCAAAATTTCTCAAAAGAGATAGCTCAGTCTCATATTTGCTCAATTTTTCTGTTAGTCCTCGAGTTTCAGTATCGATCTTCTGAATCAATTTCTCAATCTTCTGAATCAATTTCTCTGCTGGAAGCGTCCAGTATGATTCCACTACTTCGTCTCGAGGTTTTGCAGCTTTCTTTCCCTCTTTTTCAAGGAAGGAAAGAATTGAGTTCAATCTAACAAGCATCTCTTCGAGCTTCTGTTTTTCCTGAAATGTTTTCTCTTCAGGTTCAAGAGGTCTGAGGGTTAAATCTCCTGGAATCAGTTCTTTCTTAATATCTTCGAGCTGAACGCAGCCGACCATGTGCAGGACAGAGATAGCTGCGTAGTAATCGCTCTTTCTTCCGATTATCTCAACCTTTGCCATCGGCAGAATCATTTTTATTCGCCTCCAGCGCGCAGCAAATCTTCGACTGAGCTTTCTGCCAGAAGAATTTCGGTTATTATTTGAGCTGCTCGATCAGTTTTTACTTCGAGGGATGCCTGTAGCTCGGGGAGTTCCTTCATTGCTTCGTTCTTTATCCTTTGGGCTTCTTTCTCGGCTTTCTTAATAATTTTTCTCGCTTTATCCTCACCATCTGTGATGCCTTTCGTTTTCATCTCTTCAATAAGATTTTCTGCCTCAGATTTTGCCTGGTTGATGATTTCCTCAGCTTCCTGGCGTGTTTTTACAATAGAAGCCTTGATCTCGAATTCTTTTTCTTTGAGAAGCGATATCACAGAGGATCTTTTTATAGCGTGCGAGCGTTCTCTGATGAGATACGATTCATCATCATTCATGTCCCCCAACCCCCTTCAAAATTATTTTAAAAGAATGGTTAATATTTAACAAGTATTTGCAGCAAGCCGAACTTATAATAATTCTGAAAAAAATAAGAAGAAGGGCTTGAATCATGATATTCTGCTTTTATGGTTATTACTTGAGGTCATCTGGTAGCGCAATTTACGCCAGAGAATTAACACGCAGCCTGAATGCACATGGCGAGGATGTAATTCTTTTCTCACAAGAGAATAAGCCGGAGTTATTTGATTTTATATCTGAAGCTTATGAGATTAAATGCAATCACTCACGCGATAGGTTAGTCCGCATATTCAGCCGCGAAAAAAAATACGGCGGAAAGACGATACATATAAAACCCGATCTTAAAGGGTTCTTGCCTGTGTATGTTTACGATTCGTATCCGGATTACGAAAAAGTAAAGACGTTTAATGAATTAGATCAAAGTGAACTTGAGGGATACAGGCAAGCAATCTCAAGTGCGATAGAAATTGTGCTTGAGAATTTTAAAGTCGTTCCTGAATCGATACTTATTCACCATCTGGTTCCTTTGCCATGGATAGTGCAGAGTTGTCTGCCGGATATTAGGCAGGTTGTTGTTTTTCACGGTAGCGATCTTAATTTTGCAATTAAAGAAAGTGCCCTTATGAGAAAGATATTCACTGAATCTCTTCCATCAATAAGATCGATTGTTGTGCTTGCGGATGCCGGGCGCAAAGATATACTGTTGAACTTTAAGGGGATTGAAGGCTCTCTGCCAGAAATTCTTACAATTCCGCCAGGTGTTGATCTCCATCTGTTCAGACCGAGTTCAACAAAAGCGGAAGCGGAAAAAGAATTCAAAGAAGCATTCAGCAGGTTTGACCTGGATATTGAGGTGGCAGAAAGAAGAAGGAATCTGATTAATGAGCTAAGCATGGCAAAAGACATCGGTGAAATTTCAGAGTTTTTCAGAAAGATCGAAGAGCTGGAAGCTTACAAGCAGCCGGAGCCTGAACTTGCTGATTTTATGAGAGCAGCAGTCAATTTCCCGCTGATAACTTTTGCGGGAAAGTATTTGTGGACAAAAGGTCCTGTTGCTTTACTTCTCGCGATGCCATATGTGTGGGAACAAATTCCTGAGGCACGAGTTCTGCTGATCGGTTACGGGGGCAGCAGGGGAATAATTGAAAAGGTAAGGCAGGCGCTTTCATCAGGAGATATAGATCTTACTGTAAATTTGATTAAGAAGCACAGAGAAATCGATCCTGGCTCAAGAGAGGGCGTTCTTCTGGATGCACCGGTTGTTTTTGCGGAGAAGCTGGCAGAATCAAACTTCAGAGGAAAGTATGAAGAACTACTTAAAAAAAGCGCCTATGAAGAGCAGGTATTTGTGGGAGGTTATCTTGACCATAAAAGGCTTGCACCCTTAATAGCAGCTTCAGATGTTTTTGTAGCGCCATCAGTATTCCGAGAGTCCTTTGGACTTGTTCTCATAGAGGCTGCAGCCTGTGGTGTTATTCCAGTAGCGTCGTGCCATTCCGGATTCAAGAGTGTTTTGAGTGAACTAACTGAATATGCAGAAGTTGATCAAGAGTTATTGTGTGTAAAGCTTGATGAAAATTTTGTAGAGAATCTTGCGTCTTCGATAATCGAGTCTTTCAGAGTCATTAAAAAAGACAACGAGATTTTAAAGAGAAAGCTCAGATCGTTTGTTAAAGAAAGGTATTCATGGTCATCGGCAGGAAATCAGGTCTTGAGGTTACTCAAAGATCTTCCTGAAACTTGAAAGGATTGATAAGTTCGTCTGGTAGCGAACCAATATTCTTGAAAGGTTTCATTCTGGATTCAGCAAACGCTATCCTGTCAGCTGCGTTTAGAAGTACAGGCATTAACTGTTCAGCGTCGATTTTTCCCAGCCAGCCTGAAGAAGCCGAAAGTTCATCAAACGAACTAACATTATCTACAGGAAGATATTCCGAAACAATTGTTACAGGTACAGGTTCTCCTGAATGAATAAGGTTGCCTTTCGATGGTGTTGGGTGGTCAACGGCAATTGTAAATACATACTCGGATTTATTCAGCAATTCGGTTTTAAAAATTGCTTTGAGGCCTGTATCGATTCTTTCTAACTCTTTGACTTTGAGTTCGGGTTTTTTCAAATGAGATATCTCATCGGTTTTCTTAAGATGAATTAGCACAAAATCGTACTCTCTGTGTTTAAGTAATTCCTCGGCTTTAAAGATCAGGAATTCAACTGATTTTTCTGTCGAGAGGTCGGGAAGCCTAATGAAATCCATCTTCAGGAGCTCTGCAAGTCCTTTAAAAAAAGTTGGTCTGGCAATGATTGCTCCCTTCATACCTGTCTTTTCAGAAAATGAAACTACATCCTTTTTCTTCGAGCACCACTTAGTAACAATTATGTTAAATGGTGGCAGACCTCTGGCAATTCGTTGCATGTTTACAGGATGATTTGAGAGAACTCCTGAAGCGTATCTCATATATTCTGCAAGTGCTTTTGCTGATTTTGCCGTTCTATAGGTAAGATTGCTGTTGAGAGGGTTTCCGATCGAAAGATTGTCTTTAAAGGGGTCGGTATCAATAATGCATTTATCATGAGGTCCTTTTAAAACGAGAATTCCATAGCGGCCTGCCTGATGATGTAGCTCAAGCCTGTACATACCAAGTGAAAATTGGCTTATAGATGAAAACAATTCTGTAACTTCTTCTTCTTCGAAGGTGATATTTTCGCGGACAATTCTTGTTCTTCCATTTTCTTGTTTTGTGGAGGCAAGCAGGGCGGAGAAGTAAAGGCAGTCGCTCTCGGGCTTCAGCCCGAGAGCGACTGCCTCTAGAACACTCCTTCCCGGATACTCATCCTCGCTGTATCCAAGAAACTTAAAGTGAGTAACATCTGTCGATGCGCCGAGGAAGTCTTTTCTCGGTAATATCTGGCCGTTCGTTCCTGTCCTGGCGATGAAATCGAGATTTGGTGTGTGAGCATTACTAAGGGGAGTTTTATTCTCTAGCTCTTCCAGACATCTATCTGCAGCACCATCGATTACAAAAAGACAGATTTTCTTCTTATGCATTAAAATAATTTTAACAGAGCGAAAGCAATGAAATTGAAGGGAAGGTAGTTTTGAATGAAGAAGATTGAAAGTATAAAAGATTACGTTTATCGAGACGGCGAATACCTGATTGGTTCTGAAGCTACAGGAAGCCATGCATGTTATTTCATTTACGGTGTTTTAAGAAAGGGTGAAGAACGTAAGATGAGCCCAGGCAGGGGGCATGAAGAGATATTAGTCTGCATAGAAGGAAAGATAGAAATAGAAGACAACAGGGATTCTCTCTCTAAGGGCCAGGCAATTCACTTAAAGGATGAGGAAACTCTTACACTCAAAGGATTAGAAGAAATATCTATTTATGTGATTGCAGGTGGTCATTCTGACTCCTCGCACCACCATCACGCGTAAGCAGGTAAAAATCTATCTATCGGTGTAGTCGAGATCGCCCAGAAAATCTGTGAGTGAGAGAAAAATAAGCTTATCGTGAGGTTTCTTTATATCAACGAGGACAATTTCTTTGTAATCAGGAATACAAAATGCAATAAGGTCTTTACTAATCATAAAAGGTTCTCTGACCTGCAAACCTTCGATTGCTGCAAGCTTATCCTTTCCGTTCTTGAGGTCCCTTACGTGCACCTCAGCTTTAACTATGTTTATCTGCCCGCTTGCTTCATCCTGCTCGAGATGCCTCAGGCAATATATAATATTTCCTTCATTTGAAAGATTAAGATCATAAATCTGTGGCGATTTAATAACAGTATTATCATAATTATAGGTTTTAACTTCCGAGTAATCAGTGACTTTCTTCACCTCTCCGGTCTTTAAATTAAACGACCAGATATTTATTGCGCCAGCACCCTTGCTCTCATCAAAATCATTGATGAAATAGAGCAGGTTGTCTTTTTCAGAGTAAACTACCTCAGCTGCTCTTTCGGCAAGATTCTTATCTCCAAGCATTATTTCTAACTTTTCTTCTTTTTTGGTCTTCATGTTATATTTTGCGAGATAAAAATCTTTGCCTTCATGGAATACAACATACACAATTTCTTTTTCATTGATTAATACCGGATCTAATCTCGCTTCTTTGCCGGCAACTATTGTTGTCTCTTTCTGGGTATCAAAATCAAATCTGAAAATGCCGGCAAGCTCACCTTTGCCAGCAGAGTAGTAAAGAGATTTTCCATCTGAAGAAAACTGCGGAGATTTCTCCCAATCTTTCTCGACTTTAAGGCGCTCGACGGTTTGTCTTTCTATGTCAAATATAACTATGTGAGATGAACCTGCAACTTTTGCTGCGGCTGCAATCTTTCCTTTGATTCCGAGATCTTTAATTTTCTCTTTATCAAAAAATATATCAGCATTCTTATTTCCGAAGGATATGTCTTTAAAGATTGATGGGAGCTCATCTTCTTTTTTTGCACAGGAGCTGAAGACCCCTGCTATTATCAAACTCAATATGATTAAAGATAAAATAGCTTTTCTGCTCCTCACCTTTGACCATTCCTTTCGAACAACGCTTGTGCCAAACAGCGCATATTATACATAAGAAATAGTGAAATACAAAACAAATGTTAAAATAATGTCATGGTAGATGAATTTGAGAAAAAAATAAAAGAAACTGAAGAAAGGTTTGAAAAAATTCTTGACAGCAAAGACCCTTCTGAAGATTTTATTGCCCAAACCGCACAGAAAAAAAGGTCTAATCTGTTGAGGGAAGACAGCCTCAGTGATATTGATAAGTCAATAGACGAATTCGTAGCCAGTGCAGAAAGTTTTATAGAAAAAATAACTTCAGAAGAAGAACCACAGAATCCGGATTCATAGTTAACTTCGCTCTTTCTGGTTGCTGACTGTAAAAATGATACTCACAATTGCTGCAATAATCATTCCGGGTATCGAAGCAAGGACGGCTGTTCCAGTGCCTGTAGTTTCAGGAAAAACCTGATTTAAGATCTGAAGTCCGACGACCATGAGAGCTATCGTGGAAATTAAGGCTGCCTGATAAGAATAATTTTTCTTCTTGAGGGATTCGCGCACTGAAGCTCCAAAAGCGCAGCTTAAAGCAATAAGCGTGATTTCGATTGCTGCAACATAGTTCTTCACGAGAATATCTACAATTGAATTTATCTGAAGATCTATTGTTTTATTTATATAAGGAAAAAATTTGATGGCAGTCTCAGGGCGAAATGCCTTCACATAGAAAGCCGCCAGACCTGATGCGGTGCCGGCAAAAAACGCAGCAACAGGGTCTGCGATCAGCGGTATTAAAAATGTTGTAAAAGGATAGAGAGATAACTTTCCGAAAAAGATTTCAGTGAACGGAAGGGGAGCAGACAGTGAGCGCCTGTATGTCCTGAATATTATGACGTAAACTACAAGAAGAGCAAGGAGCAAAAGTCCGCTGCTCAAGTTTAAGGCTATTACAGAGGCGCTAACCGCAAGCGACGCGATCCAAACAGAAGCTTGAGGATGGATAAAACCAAGAATAAAAATAGCAGATGAAACTAAAAAACTAGTAAGACCTTTAAATATTCCGCGAAAAGGAATAGCAAAGTAAACAAGAAAGAAGAGAGAGATAAGGAAAATTGTTTTCATGAGTATTAAAGTTTTATCAGTCTTTTTGCTAACGACTTCTACCTTCTTTTCTTTTTCAACATCAGTCTTTTCAGGGAGTGCGAGAGATGCTTGAAATTCTTTCAGAGCCGCAAGAAAGGCTTTTATGCTTTGAAATCTAAAATCCGGGTCCTTGGCTATAGCTTTCATCACTATTTCTGAAAGCTTCTCAGGTACAGAAGGCTCAATCGAAGATGGTGAATCAGGAACAAGATTAAGCGTTCTTAAAGTAGCCTCTTTTAAATCTTCAGCAAGAAACGGGTTTTTTCCCGTAAGCATTTCATACATTATGACGCCTAAGGAGAAGATATCTGAAGTTTCATCAACCATTTTGCCAGTTATCTGCTCTGGTGACATGTAACCGAGGGTTCCTGAGACTTTAAGCTCTTTGTTTCTCGAAATGAGAGAGGCAATTCCAAAGTCGGTGATTTTTACGCGACCTTCTTTTGTAATCATAATATTTTCTGGTTTTAAGTCGCGATGAATTATCTGTTTGGAGTGTGCATGCTCAAGAGCTGAAGCAATCTGTAAAGATATATAAACGGCTTTGTCCCACGGAAGTTTGCTTCTCTTTGAAATCATTTTTCTCAAGCTCACACCATCAATTAATTCCATCACGATAACGTATGCTTTATCAGAAATCAGAAAATCATAAAGAGAGACGATGTTCGGGTGATTAAGAGAAGCTGTGATACGAAGTTCTCTTTTGGTTCTTTCTTCAAGTGATTTTTCGGCAGGAAAAACCTTAAGAGCAACCTCTCTGTTCATGAGCTCATCAAAAGCTTTATAAACGCTGGCAGTAGCGCCTTTACCGATTAAAGATTCAATCCGGTATCTGTTGTTTATCTTATATCCTGGCCCGAGTGAATTATTCACACAATTATTATCGAACTTTTTTGCGATTTTTTAAATTATTTTTTAAACCTGCATGCATTTTGCGTCGATAAAGAAATTGGTGAGTAAATATGGATAGATTAGAAAGAAAAACCAATCTTTTTTATGACGACTATATAAAAGAAAAGTTAGAGGTTGTTGAAGAAATTGAAAAGCGAGGTCAGGATGCCTCCGAAATAAGGCAGATGATTTCTTCACTCGAAGATGAGGTAAGAAAAAAAGATTACCTTGCAGCAGATCAACTCATTTACATGATTGATGAAGAGATTGAGAAGAAAAAGATCCAAGCAGGAATATTTGACAATACAGGCCTATTTTTCTCCTAAGGAGTTCAGGGGGGATTAGATATTCGACTGCCCTGGAGTGAGATTAACAAGAACGAATACGAAAGACTTCTTTATGAAACATCCAGGCATCTCGGTTTTAAACGTAGAACCATTGTAAACACAGGACCACATAACCCTCATGGTCATGATGTGATTGCCTATAGAGAAAATGATATACTTCCCGGGGTGGGTTACCCCGAAAAATGGCTCCTGGTTCCAATTCCTTTTAAATCATCACAGCTCAAAGTTGGGGATATTGAATTCATAAAAAACTGGGCAGATGAGCCGCTTCATGAGATTGATTACATACTTATTGTGACTCCCTCAAATATCAGCCATGAGTTAGAAGATTGGATTCTAAAATTTAATAGATTTCCGATTAAGAAATACAAAATAAAATATTTTGACCGATTTGCCTTGGAACAGATCATCTGTTCTAAGAAAGATCTTCTTGATGATTTCTTCAAGGGATTTACACCAAAGGAACAAAGCGAGGAAAATTTGAAAGAAATCGAAGAAATCATTATCCGGAAGCTGCTGAACTTCAGATCTGATCTTGGAATTGTGGATATTTATTTAAATGTGCTTTTTACTTTTTCAGAAGAAAACCAGAAAGCCATAGCCAATAAGATAGCCTATTTCTGGAGTCATAGCGAAGCAGAGAGATTGAAAAGGTGGAACTGTGGATGGATTTTGATCAGACTGGCAAAATTAAAACCGGATCTCATTCCGCTGAAAGTTGTTGAAAAAGTGGCTCTTGAAGCAGAAGATTCGTATAAGGCACAGGCTGCCCATATTTATGCCTGGCTTTCATTAACGAAGCCGTACGAAGTTGATCCAGAAGTATTAGGAAGAATGATTACGGGCAAACCTGACTATTTTGTATATGTGCCTATCATCAAGGCTATTTCAAATCTGCTGCAATCTTCTGAGACTGATACTATGAACATTCTTCTGAACATGCTTAAATCCGAAGACAGACAGACAAGATATGTAGGAGCAAAGATAGTTGATGCGATAGCTGAAGAGAATCCTATGCTTGTTCCGGCTTCAATTTGCAAACTCGTTAACTCAGACCCTGATCCTGAGGTGCAAAAGCTTGCTGTGGAGATATCTGACAAAGTGCTTTCTTTCTGGGAAGCGCCTCTACGGTCTGAATTCAGGAAAGCAATAGAACTGTTCGATTCAAAAGAATATAGAAAAGCTCAGTTCATATTTGATAAGCTCGGGAAGAAAGAAGATTTTTCGTTGAGGAATGAGTCGATATGGTGGAGCGGTTACTGTTCTTATCTTCTCAGAAATTACTCAGATGCCATAAGAATCTTCAGCTCTCTTAAAAAGATTGAAAGCATGAGAGCAACGGGACACTGGTGGGTATCGATCTGCTATGAGAAGATGGGACATTATGATAAATCGAGAGAAGAAATTCTTGAGATAAGAAAGCTTCCGGAGGGTTCAACCAGAATAAAAATCTCACCCGACAGAGAACTATCGGTACAGGAAATAGCTTCGATGCTGTTTAAGAGATTAAAAGAACTCAACGAAGCACTTGAAAGATGAGAGGCAGCCAGAATCACTTTGAAAGCTCAAACCAAAGAATATAAAATTATTAGGGCCGGTTGAGTGCCCCTCCTTAACCGGCTTCCTCTTCCCCTTCCAAAAAAAGCCGCCCTCGAAAGAGGGCGGCTTTTTGTTCTCATCACAACTGAATTCATCCTTTGAAAAAACTAAGTGCGAGATTTACACTGCTTACATACACCGCTAATTGTCAGCTCGACGTCCAGAGCATCGAAATCATCAAGCACTTTTCTTGCAAAATTATCGAACCCTTCAACTTCCACATCTTCTATTGAACCGCATCTTACGCAGACAAAATGAGGATGGGGATAGGTTTCGCCGTCAAAGACAGTATGATCTTTCCGCACTTTAAGTGCTTTTATCTCTCCAGCCTGTACGAGTCTGTTCAGAACATTATAGACTGTTGCCCTTGTAATATAGGGAAGACTGGTCAGCGCAGTCTGATAGACTTCTTCTGCAGAGAGATGGACTCTTCTGGATTTTAAAAGATCCATAATGAAGCGTGTCTGTGCAGTTTTCTTAATCATATGGAAATGATATTTAATTAGGAAATAAAAGTCAAATTAGAGAAATATTTGAATGGTTCTTAAAATGATATACTTTAAAACATGAGAATACTAATAGCGCTGGATGGCGCTGAATCATCAGAAAGAGCTTTGTTTAAAGCTCAGGAGCTGAATTTACTTAAAGACGCTGAGGTTGTACTGTTTCATGCTATTCCTCATATAACTCTTCCGTTCTCTATGAAAGCTTATGCTCAGCTGGCAGAAAAAGAAGAGCTAGAGGAGGCTGAAAAATACTTAAAAAGAATAGAACAGAGTCTTCAAGGAGCAAGGAGTATAAGCCGGGTTGTTGTATTCGGTGACCCCAGAGTAAAAATAATTGAAGAGGCAAGGAGCAGGGAAGTTGATCTTATTGTAATGGGCACTAAAGGAACAACAGGTGCTGTAGGTTTCCTTATAGGCTCTGTTGCACAGGCTGTAATTGCAAACTCGCCTGTACCAGTTCTGGTTGTTCCTTCAAAGAAATAAATACGTTAAATCTGCTTGCTCGTTTTTGCCATAATAACCACCGGCACTCTGGGCTTGTCTTTCATCAGTTTATCAACAATATGCTGCGGAGCTGATCTGTAAAGTAGCTCAACGTCAATCTTAATCGGAGTTTTTACTTTTGAAGGAACGGTCAATTCGACTACTTCAGTCACACTCTCTTTGGGCGGAATTCTTTTGTCGTATAGGATTTTTTCTGCTTCCCATACCTTTTCTGTCGGTTTTCCTGCTTTATCTGCATAAACGGTGTTAAAAAGAACTGTTCCCTCAGGTATGTTTCCCTTTGCATCGAGTTTACCGCTCTCAAAAAGTACCTTTCCAGTTGCATCAGTAACTTTTACATAAAGCCACATCTGCCTCATTACAGTGAGACCTGTTGGAAGATAATGTCCAGCTCCTTTGTTCGTAACTTTTACTGAAATTGCCAAAGAATTTCCCTTTCTCACCACATTGCTAATACTGATATCTGCTGCAGACTTCAATCGTTCTTCAGCAATTTTTGCTCCTTCTTCATTTCCCAGATATCTGGTAATGAAGGTATTTCCTCCGACGGTCGAATGAGTGTAATAATGGTCGCGATTCGGTCCTCCCGCTGCCACGACTCCCGGATTTGGCTTGGCTACGCCCGGGCCCGGTGTCATATGACAATCCTGACACTGAATTCCTTCTTTTGCGTAGGGACCGTTTTTCCACTCTTCATAAGGATTTTCAATCGGAAGTCCGTTTACAGGATGATAGACATTATGGCAGATGGCACAGAATTCAGCTTTCGTGTGAATTTCCGAGTACTCAGTCATATGATAGGGTGAGTAGCTATCTTTATAAGGTCCTCTCTTCGTGTTTGAAGCTGTTTCAAGCTGTACTCTCTTATTTCCAATTTTATCTATCTTTGTTATTGAATGACAGAAATCGCATGGCACCCCTGATTTTGCAAGTACGGAAGCCTGATTTGCGTCTGCAGGTATCTTTTCAATCATTGTTGCTGCAGCTGCATGGCAGGAATGGCAGAAATCCCTAACTTTATCTCCGGCTTCTTTTCCTGCAAGCTCAGCTTCAGCCCAGTAGAGAGGATCGATAAAAGCATGTGGATGCATTGAGACCTGCCATTCTTTAAAGAGTTGTGAATGGCATCCTCCACAGACTTCAGGCATTTCGAAACTCAACGTCTTTTGCTCGGTTTTTTCTTCGCTTTTCTTTTCCTCAGCTTTCTTTGCGCAGGAAACCAGTAAAGTTGCAGAAACTAAAAGGAAGAGGGTAGAGATTATGGCGATCTGGATCTTACCTGATTTCTTCATGGTTGCCTCCTCAAGCATCCGTTTTGAATAATTAAAAATATAACATAGTTAAAGTTATCAGCTATAAATTTTCTGATAAAATTTTGCTATGCTTGAAGAGTACAGAAAAAAAAGAGATTTCAGTAAAACCACTGAACCTGAAGGCTCCGATCAGGTAGCTTCATCAGGCAGCAGATTTGTAATTCAGGAGCACCATGCAAGTCATCTGCACTGGGATTTCAGGCTTGAGATGGAAGGGGTATTGAAATCCTGGGCTCTGCCAAAGGGGATGCCTGTATCTAAAAACGAAAAGCGTCTCGCTGTAATGACCGAGGACCACCCGCTGGAGTACATTGACTTTGAGGGCGAGATTCCTGAAGGTCAATACGGCGCCGGAAAAGTTTTCATCTGGGATAAAGGTACATACGAGCTCAAAATCAGAGATTCATCAAAGATTGAATTTTTTTTGAACGGAAACAAAACATCAGGGAGGTATGTTTTAATAAGATTGAAAGGGCAGGAGAAGAACTGGTTGATAATTAAACTCGACTGATTAATCTGTATAATTAAATGCTCGTAATTCTTTTTTAAGGAGGAGAAATGAAAGCAGAAGAAACTGTTCTTGCTATGATTGAAATTCCTAAGGGAAGCAGGAATAAGTATGAATTTGATCAGGAGCTCAGAGCCATCCGATACGACCGAATGCTTTTTTCCAGCGTGCATTATCCTTCAGACTATGGTTTTATACTTGATACACTGGCAGAAGATGGCGATCCTCTGGATGCGATGGTTCTTCTTGCCGAGCCAACTTTTCCTGGATGCATTATTGAAATCAAACCGATCGGGCTCTTCAAAATGTGGGACGAAAAGGGTCCTGACGAAAAGATACTGGGCGTGCCCATTCTTGATCCACAGTGGAATCATATAAACACTCTCGAGGATGTTCCACCTCACATACTGCTTGAGATTGAGCATTTCTTCCAGGTATATAAAGAGCTCGAAAAAAAGAAGACCGGCATTGAAGGCTGGGAAGGCGTTGAAAAAGCTTGGGAGATTATAAGAAAATCACAAGAAAGATACAAATTGCTTAGAAAATGAAGTTAGATAGCACTCTTTTATTTATAGTTAGTGCCACGGTTATTAACGGTATGATGGCTTTTACTGGAGGGGTAGCTTTACTCATCTCTGAAAAAAAGCTGTATAAAGTGATACGATACCTGATATCCTTTTCTGCAGGCGTTTTGTTTGCAGGTGCTGTTTTCCATCTTATGTCTGAATCCATAGAAGAAATTGGCAATTTCACGACAAATATCCTTCTATATACAGGGTTTTTATCTTTTTTCATTTTTGAACGGTATCTGTGGTGGCATCACTGTCATAACGGTGGATGTAAGACTCATCCTGTATCGTATTTGATTCTCGCCGGAGATGGGCTTCACAACCTTATTGATGGTATGGTCATTGCAGCAGCTTTTCTGACTGATATTAAACTCGGTATTCTTACGACAATTCTAATTCTGGTTCACGAGCTACCTCAAGAGCTCGGAGATTTTGCCGTGCTTGTCCATGCTGGCTGGAAACCAGAAAAAGCTCTTTTTTACAATTTTCTTTCTCAACTGACAGCTGTAATTGGAGGATTATTAGCTTATCTCTCAATAAAAGTTGTTGATTACTCTCCTTATCTGCTTGGATTCGCAGCTGGCGGATTTATTTATATAGCTGCTTCAGATTTAATACCTCAGATTCACAAGCATTCTGAAGAGGGAAAAGCGACTGTTTTCATTAGTATATTTCTCCTGGGTTCACTTATAATGATATATTTGAAGTTTCTGGGTGAATGAGTATAAAATATTATCTCCAGGGGCCCGTAGCTCAACGGCAGAGCAGCGGACTCATAATCCGTTGGTTCGAGGTTCGAATCCTCGCGGGCCCACCATTCTCAAGAGACGTTCTTCAAGCCTGTCAATAAAAATTTTTTCAAAGATTTTTTCAGAAAAACACGCAACTTTAATAAGTTTTTCAAGTTCCTTTAGAGACTTCCTATCTTCAGAATTGCATAAAAAACCGGATACAGGAAATCTTATACCAGGTAGAGTATCTCTGAGCATTTTTTTGAGGAGATATTTGTTGAAGTTAAGCTGTTTTGTTGCTTGCTGATAATCTACTTTCGAGCTTTTAACCTCAATTAGAAATATTCCTGCCGGAGCAATTAATATAAAATCAATATTTGCATTTTTTATCTGGAAATCTGTGATTATTCTAATTTTTCCACCGGAAATCCTCTTTAATCTGAGCAGGAGACGCAATACCGTCCTTTCAGCGATGAGCCCGTGAAGGATTTTTTCTTGAACTTTCTGCATGATTTTTTCTGCGACAAATAAAAACAAAGGATAGAAGACAATGGTCAGATACCAATTTGAAACAAGCATAGATACGAAAATCAAGCAAAAAATCGAGATCTTTATCCATAGAATCGATGAGAATATCTTTTCATACGAGTTTTTCATTATTTTCAGTCATAATCTGTCAGCACTTGAATAAATTTCAATAGATAAATTGTTGGGTTAAAATAGTAAACAAGCAGGGGAGGGTCCAAGATGAAAAGTTCGCTGATTCTGCCGGAAAAAGAATTCTTTCAAAACCCGCCTTTCTTGACTGTATTTCTCAGGAAAAAGCTAGAGAGGCGAGTACCAGAAGATTTTGCAGTAAGAATCGCAGGTTTAATCGAAAGTGCGATAAATTCAGCTGATGAATATGTACTGGATACTGATATGATCAGTATAGGAGATGAACTGATCAATGCTATCAGCAAATCAGACTCACCAGCTCACTTTATAATGCTGAATTCTAAGAATCAAATGTTTCTATTTGACATGCTGACGGAAGTTGAGGAGAAAGCCGTGCTCGAGAACTTTCCTGATTTGCTTGACGTTTTTGAGTTTTCTGCTTTAATACCTGAATCTTATCTCGTGTTTGCCGGGAGAAAGGAAGCTGTTTTTTACACTTTGAAACCCGGTGAACTTCAGGAAATGGGAAGCTATAAAGTCGATATGCCTAAAAAAGTCAGGTATGGTGGTTTACTTGGCTTCGAAGAGAATAAGATAAGAAGACATATCGAGCATCATGAGAGAATTTTTATTGACGAAGTTGTAAATCAGCTGAAAGAGATCTTAAACAGAGAAAGGAAGAAGAAGAGTCTTATTGCTGCGACAAACAAAGAGCTAATGGATGCGGTAAATGAAACGTTTTACAGAAATTTCAGACAGAGCTACCTGGGTTTATTTGAAGCTTCCTCTAAAGACAGCAAAAAAATTCTTGCTGAAAAAACAATTGAGTTCCTGAGAAATCTGTATGCTAAGAAGGTTGAAAAGCTTTTGAATGACAGCAGATTCAGGGCATATGCGCTGGATTCAGCGCTTTTCGAATTAAACAGGAGAAAACCTCCTTTGATCGCGATCAACCGATTTCAAAAAGGAAAGGGATTCTACTGTCAGGCTCTCCACTTTTCATCACTCTCAGACGGGAAATGCCCTGTGTGCGAGAGCGAGTTAATATTTACCGAGAATTTATTGAGCTATATTGCTTACGATGTTTACAGCTCTGGCGGTCAAGTCTTCATATTTGAAGATGAAAACAGCGAGCAGGTTTTCGCTCTTTCCTGATATCTAAGTAAACCCTCCAAAAAACTAAAGTCGGCTGCTTTTTTAAACGATAAGAATTTAAGACAACAATTGGAAGGTCGATGACATGTCGCTTGAAGGAAATTTAGTTGATTTTTCAATACAGGAAGTTATTCAATTATTCACAATTGCGAAAAAAACCGGTGTCATTAAGTTCAAGCATGGCAATTTTGAAGGAAGAATCGCGCTGGTAGATGGACTTGTTTACTATGCTGAGTCCTCTTTTGAATCAGGGTCTTTATCAGAAAGACTCGCAAGAGAAAGAAAAATAACTGAAAAAGCTATTCGACAGGCACAGGGCTTAAAGAAAATAAATAAAGATAAAAACAGCTCGATTGTTGAAATTCTAATTTCGGGCAATTATATAGATGAGCAGTCTCTCAAGCTTGCAATCAAAAATCTCCTCGTTGATGCAATTTTCGATATAGGTTTAAACAGAGACTGCCTTTTCGTATTCGAACCAGACGAGACAATAGAAGACGAGTTTGCAATTCTCAAGCTCGACAGTTCTGAGATTGAGAGCGAGCTTATTAGGAGAAACAAAACCTGGGAAGCCATCGTTAAGAAAATACCGGATTTCAACGCCGTTTATGTGCTTGATTACAAAGCTGCCGAACAGGCTGCAGAAATAAGACTTAAACCTGTGGAGTGGAAGATCATCTGTTTGCTTAATGGGGAAAACACTGCCGCGACGGTAGCCGAAGCTCTAAAGCTGTCACGATATAAAGTAGGCAAATCTCTCTATGGACTTTTAAGCGCTGGACTTATAAGGCCCCTTGAAGTATCCGGTTATGTGGCTGAGGAGTATTTTGCAGAGGAAGGAGAGGGCTAGGAATTAACCGGGAATTCCTTTTTAAGGGAAACAGCGAAATTCTGCCTGGTAAATTTTCTAAAGATATACCGGCTTCAATACTTAATGATTTCAAAGAGTATATTGAAGAACATGGTGGCATAACTATAGATGAGGATAAACACGATTCTTTAAGAATAGCAATCAATACAAGAATCAACCTGAACAACTTCGATGATTACGCTTCGTATTACGAATTCTTAAAGCGAAGCGAAGATGAATTCAAAGAACTTATATCTCTGATAACGATTAATGAGACATATTTTTTCAGATACCCTGAACAATTTCGAATTCTTAAAGAGTTTGTCTTACCTGAAATTGTTAGACGTCAGGCATCCAATCCATTGAAGTCGATAAAGATCTGGTCAGCAGGATGTTCGACGGGCGAGGAACCGTATTCTATTGCTATCACATTAAAAGACTACTTCGTGCATCTTGAAGGGTATGATCTTCATATTTTAGGCACAGATGTGTCTGTAAAAGCGCTCAAGAAAGCAATGAGCGGGGTTTATACCAAAAACTCATTTCGAATAACAGATCCAGACATCTTAAAGAGATATTTTATTCAGGTATCAGATACGAAATGGGCTATAGTCCCTGAAATTAAGAATCTTGTCACCTTCTCTTATCATAATCTGATAAAAGAACCATACCCTCTCGCATTGTTTGAATTATGGGATGTGATCTTCTGCAGAAACGTGGTAATTTATTTCAAACCAGAATCCACAAAGAGAGTTATTGAGAACTTTTATAAGAGCCTTAAGCCAGGCGGTTTTCTTTTTACAGGACATACCGAGACCCTTTATCACATGAATCCTGGGTTTGAGATTGTAAGGTTTGGGGATGCATTTATCTTCAAAAAACCCGAGGAATCACATAGAGGAAAAATGATTGCAGCAAGAATTCCTCAGAAGAAAAAAGCTGATGTAAAAAAAGTTTCCAATCAAAAATCTGCCGAAATCAAAAATAAAAAAACTGAGAATTTGGATGCATCTGAAATAGTCAGGGAGTTAACGCATATGGTATGTGAAGCAGAAGAAAAAGAAGATGAGGTGAAGAAATATACGAAAGAAGATTGTGAAACAATGAAAAAGCTTGCTGTAAGCCTTCTGGACAGATCTGATGTCAACGGAGCTTTAGATATTCTTGAAAATCTGGTTGAGAGAGAAGAAGGAAACTCAGAGCTTCGATATCTATACGGAATAGCTTTGAGAAGATTAGAACGACTTGATGAGGCAGAATCTGAGTTTCAAAAAGCCGTCTATCTGGATCACGATAATTACCTGGCATTAATGGAGCTTGGCAATATGAAACTTTTCAAGAATGAACTGAAAGAAGCATTAAAGTATTTTATTCTTGCTGCCGATTCAATAAAGAAGAGCAAATGCTCTGGTGAAGATAGCGAAAAAGAGCTTCTCTTGCAGATTTGCGAGATGACGATTTCCGATCTTAAAGGGAAAGGGGTTTGAAATTATGGCAAAGAAAATATTAGTAGTTGATGACTCAAAGACTATATCTGATATGGTAAGGATGATACTCGAGAAAATCGGTTACGAAGTTGAAACTGCATATGATGGCCTCGAAGCATTAGAAAAAGTAAAAGTTGTAAATCCAGATCTTATTGTTCTTGATGTGAACATGCCCAAAATGGATGGTTTCAGAGTCTGCAGGCTTTTGAAGTTCGACAGAAATTTCAGATCTATTCCGATCATCATGCTTACAGCAAGAGATGAGGAAGAAAATATTAAGACAGGAATCAAAACCGGCGCTGATCTTTATCTTACAAAACCAATAGAACCGGATAAGTTAATCGAAGCTGTGTCTAAGTTTCTTCGTGATTAGATAAGGGTGGTGCAAAGCTTATGGATAACACCATTATTCAGGGCGAGCTGAC
>FWWL01003131.1_pt1 | contig 31397 bp, 26 predicted proteins | sample 2228331 | NCBI WGS metagenome assembly FWWL01 (sample SAMEA103939775, study PRJEB20133) | metagenome
GTAAGGGAAAATTTTAGAAACATGAGCTTATTATTTCTCAAAAAAATCTACTTGCGGATTTGAGGTATAAATTTAATTTTCATCCTTTACTGACTTTTATCATTTGAAAAATACTTCTTTCCTTTGTACTTTTGCAATACAATACCATTTTTCATATAGATTTTATAGACATTAATGAATATATTTGAATCACTAAAAAAAGACATCCGTTTTGTAGAAGGATTACGAGCCTGTATAAATTGCGGAACTTGTACAGCAATATGCCCTGCTGCTCAACATTATGAATACGACCCACGACTGGTTGTTGACATAGTACAACGAAGAAGCGAGAATGACCTTATTCATCTACTTCAAAGCGATATTATCTGGTACTGTGGCGAATGTCTTTCCTGTAAAACACGTTGCCCCAGAGAAAATGTTCCAGCCTATATCATTCAGGCTTTAAAAAAATTATCAATAGAAAGCGGTGAATTTATAAAATCTGAAAAAGGACGCCAACAACTCGCACTGGTACGCACGATAGGAAAGCACATCCTCGAAGATGGCTACTGTGTTCATATTGATAAAATAAACACAGAGATGTTTCCCGAACAAGGAACTGTATGGGATTGGATAAAAGAAAATATCTCACTGCTTTCTACATTCATTGGTGCTAATTATCATGGAGAAGGAAGTGGTTCATTAAGAAAAATACCCAAAGAATCTATTGAAGAACTACAGGCAATTTTTGAGCTTACCGGAGGAAAAGATTTTTTTGAATTAATTGAAAAAAAATCAGAAGAATATGCAAAATCTAAATGTATTGAATTTCAAAAAGGTTCTATTGAAGACGAGTATTTCCAACAAATTTATAATGATCATTCAAATCTATGATTAAAGAAGGCAAACAACAAATATGGTCTAGTTATCAAAAAGAAATAGCCGACAACCATTACTATTATGCACGTAGCTGTATAAGACAGAACTTTTTTCCGGGAGCAGAAGAAATGTTTCTTAATATACTAAGAGATTATCTGCAAAAAGATATTTATGACGACGCACGTCAGACTACCTGTACAGGAATAGGATATCACAGCTCTATTGTACCCTTAGAAACAACCATGACAGTAGTTGCACGTCAGTTTTCTCTGATGAACGAATCTGGTTATAAAAATTTTATTTGCTCCTGTGTTACTTCATTTGGCATTTATTCGGAAGTTCTGGAAACATGGCATCATTTCCCTGAAACTCTTGAAAAAACAAGAGAATACTTAAAAAAAGCAACCGGACGAACCTTTGAGCTACCAGAAAATTTGGTGCACGCCAGCGATATTATATACAAATTCAGATATGAATTGCTTCCTTTTCTTAAGTATAAATTAGTCAATACTCAAACTGGTAAGCCCCTGAATGTAGTAGAACACATTGGTTGTCATTATGCAAAAATTTTCCCACACAAAGGGATTGGCGGAGCTGAATACCCGCATGTTCTTGCAGGTTTAGTTGAAGCATGGGGTGGAAATTTGATTGACTATCCCGAACGTCGCCACTGTTGCGGATTTGGCTTCAGGCAGTACCTGATAAAAGCTAATCGTTCTTACAGCTATACTCATTCTATGAAAAAATTCGAGTCTATGCAACCTTACGACGTAGATTTAATCATTACTAACTGCCCGGGTTGCAATTATTTCCTCGACCGCTGGCAATATGTAGCTGCAGAAAACGAACAAACTGTTTTCGGTACTAATAATCAAGCCATTCCTGTCCTTACTTTTGAAGAAATTACTGCTTTATTGCTCGGTTACGACCCCTGGAAAATCGGACTTCAAATGCATCAGATACCCGTTGAACCACTCCTGGACAAGCTTGGCGTACCTTATTCAAAAAAAGATAAATATCTGGGCAAAAAAGAACCTGAGTTGCCCGAACTATTAAAATATTAAAACATGGCAACAGATGTATTAGTTATTGGTGGTGGATTAGCTGGAATAGAAGCTTCTACATGGCTCAGCAACATGAATTACTCTGTTCTTTTAGTTGAAAAGGAGCCTAAGTTAGGTGGACATGTTGCCCAATGGTACAAACTATTTCCCAACAAAAAAAATGCCGAAGAAGTTGTTTCCCAAACAATAGCTAAACTGCCAAAAGAAGTAACTGTCTATTTATCAACAGAAATTCTATCTATCAACAAAAAAGATTCTACTTTCTATGCAAAGCTTTCCAATGATGTAGAAATTGAATCAAAAGCCATACTGATTGCTACAGGTTACGATGTTTTTAATGCAAAACTGAAAGAAGAGTATGGTTATGGCATTTATGATAATGTGATAACCTCAGAAGAGCTCGAACGCAGTTTTAAAGAAAACATACCTATTTTGACAAAACAAGGTAAAGAACCTTCCCGCGTGGGATTTATTCACTGTGTTGGGTCGCGTGACAGAAAAATCAATAACATCTATTGCTCAAAAGTTTGTTGTGTAACTGCAGTTAAGCAAGCCATAGAAATTCGACAGAAATTACCTTTTGCCGAAGCTTATTGTTTTTATATGGACTTACGCATGTATGGGCTCAATTTCGAAGAACTGTATAACGAATCGCAGGAAAAATATGGAGTAACCTTTATTCGTGGCCGATTATCGGAAGCTGCCGAAACACAAGATGGTAAACTCATCGTGAAGGTTGAAGACACCTTGCTCGGACGCCCCATGAGAATGACTTTCGATATGCTTGTTTTAATGGTTGGAATGGTTCCTTCTGACGGAACAAAAAAACTTATTGAACAACTTGGCTTACAAACAAACAGTGGTCATTTTATTGCTTCTGCCGATGAACATACTCTATCAAACATTACCAATGTAGAAGGTGTTTTTGTAGCTGGCACAGCCACTTCACCTAAAACCATAGACGATACCCTTGCCGATGCTCGTTCTGCTGCTCTTTTCATTCATCAATATTTACAATAATTACTACTATGTCAACAGCATTGAGTTTTCTAAAAAAGAATGACAGAACCATAGATTACGACAAAAACGACAGAGCATTATATTATTATTTAATGCGGGTTGAGCCAACTGTATCATTATGCATTGCTTGTGGTGCTTGTACTGCAACATGTACTGCAGGAGCTTTATCTTCACTCGACTTTCATAAAATCATGCTGAGCATCAGACGTGGCGAAAAAGTCTATATCGCAAAAGAAATCACTCAATGTATGCTCTGTGGCAAGTGCTTGTTGGTTTGCCCTAAAAATGTCAACACCCGTGGTGTTATTTTACATATAATGACTTTCCTTCAATCATATCAGCTATGAAATTCGACTGGTTTGTTGTTCCTTTTTCTGTTGGATTGGTATCGCTTATCATTTATTTATTATACCGATATATACGCTGGATTAAACAACTTCCCGTATCATCGCAGCATTCTTTCTTCAACATTCTCTTTTCGTTTAAATTTTTCAGACTTATTGGCGAAATATTCATGGAAGTATTGCTTCACCGGCGTATTTTCCGTATTCATCCTGTACTTGGATACATGCACAGCAGCTTTGCATTTGGATGGTTCTTGCTTATTCTTTTCGGAGCCATTGAAGCACATTCATTTGGCACACCACCGGTAAATCCTCTATACGAACCCATTTTTTTTAAATATTTTAATCATCATGCACCATACGGGAATGCTCAACTGTGGATGGCTTTTTTAATGGATTTGTTTTTGCTCTATGTGTTATCGGGACTACTGCTAGCCATCATCAAGCGATTTTATTCACGAACTGTTGGAATGAAACGAACAACCCGCCTGTATTGGACAGACAAAATTGCTCTGTACTCGTTGTGGCTTATTTTCCCATTACGATTACTTGCCGAAAGTTCAACCACAGCCATTTATCAAAACGGCAGTTTCTTAACAAATAATACAGGTACTTTTCTCGAACAAATGTTTTCTATTTCCTCCATTTCAGTTCTTCTTTGGTGGGCATATTCAATTGATTTAATGATATTTTTTGTTTTTCTTCCAACCAGCCGCTACATGCATATTCCTACCGAAATGATTTTAATTGCCCTAAGGCATTGCGGGTTTAAAACAGAAAAAACATTTACCGCTTTTTCTGCCATCGAAGTAAATGCCTGTTCCAGTTGCGGTATTTGTATAGACAATTGTCAATTACAATCAGTTCTTGGCAGAAACCAGATGGTTCCTTCCTATCTGTTTCAAAAAGAACGTCATAAGAAAGTACTGAAAACAGAACTTTACGATTGTCTTATATGTGGTCGTTGCGAAGAAGTTTGCCCTGTCAATATTAATATTCTGAACATTAAACTGAGTCGTCGAAGCGAAAAAGTTTTAAAGCGTCCACAAAATTACGCCTACCTTACAGCATATACACCAGAAGTAAAATCTGCCAGAGTAGCCTATTTTGCAGGTTGCATGTCGCAATTAACGCCTTCCATCACCAAAGCCATGATGACCCTTTTTGAAAAAAGTAATACTCATTATGCCTTTCTAGATAAAGAACAAACCATTTGCTGCGGACGACCATTAATGTTATCCGGGAAATTCTCAGATGCTCAAAAACTTATTGAAAAAAACACCGAACTAATCGTACAATCAGGTGCTGCTGTATTACTTACCTCCTGCCCTATTTGTTTTAAAGTATTTAACGAAGATTATGCCTTGCCTATCCCGGTTCTTCACCACAGCCAGTGGCTTGCAAACCAGATAAAAGAACATCGTCTGCAACCATCTAAACTTAATCTGACAGCTGCATATCACGACCCATGCGACCTTGGACGAGGAAGTAAAATATACGAAGAACCCAGAACAGTATTATCTGCCTGCATTAATCTGAATAACAAAGCAGAGTATCAAAAAGAAAACAGCCTCTGTTGTGGTGGTAGCCTTGGAAATTTTTATGCAAAAGAGAACGATAGAGTGCAACTGGCAGAACAAAGCTATCAACAGCTTATGAACGGCGAAGATGTTTTAGTTACCTCATGCCCGCTTTGTAAAAAAACATTCCAGAAGATTGCCGAAAAACCTGTGTTAGATTTAGCAGAAATAATGGTTATGTCTGTAAAAAATCGGCATAACTTTTTATAGAACGTGATTACTACCGTCCTAACTTATAAAACTATACATTTCTTAGTGTTCATTCATTCTTCAAAAAAAGTTTTTATTGAAACTTGCCTTAGGTTTTTCTCAAATAGTTTTTTGAAATTATAAAATTTATTTTTCACAAAAAACATTAACTTTGTGGCAAATTGCCTTATCATGTTATCGAAAAAAGCACAGTATGCATTATATGCCTTGCGTTATCTGGCAATGAAGAAAGACAAATCTCCGGTTTTAATTAAAGAAATTGTTGAAGCCGAACAATTACCGCAAAAGTTTCTGGAAGCAATACTTATTGATTTAAAGAATGCTGGTTTTGTTAATAGCAAAAAAGGAAAAAATGGGGGATATTATTTAATCAAAGAACCTAAAGAAATCAACTTTGCTGATATTATCAGAACTTTCGATGGGGCAATAGCTCTCCTTCCCTGTGCTACTTATAAATATTACGAAAAATGCACCAAATGCAACCTTGATGAAGCTTGTGGACTTCGTAATGTAGTTAAAGATATTCGGGATAAAACTGTGGCTTTATTAAAAAGCTTTACTCTGCAAGATGTAATCGAACGCGATAAAACAGACCGTTTCCTATAACATGAAATCATGGTTAATTATAGGGATCCTTGCAATTACTGTCTCTTTTTCTAATGCTCAGAAAGTAGGTCTTGTTTTAAGCGGTGGTGGTGCCAAGGGTCTGGCTCATATCGGCGTCATAAAAGCACTGGAAGAAAACAACATCCCTATAGATTACATTACCGGTACAAGCATGGGAGCAATTGTTGGTTCAATGTATGCAGCCGGATATTCACCATCAGAGATTGAAGCTATTGTTTGCAGTCAGGAATTTCAAAATTGGGCATGGGGAAAAATACCAGATGAATTTGTTTATTTCTTCAAACGAAAAGAAAACGATGCTTCATGGATCGATTTAAAGTTCAACTACGACACTACATTTTCGGCCAGCCTTCCTACCAATATTATCCCCCCACACTCCATGGATTTAGCTTTTCTCGAAATGCTTTCACAAGCTTCGGCGAGGGCCAATTACAACTTCGATAGTTTATTAATACCCTTTCGATGTGTTGCCAGCGATGTTTATGCCAACGAAGCTGTTATTTTTTCAGAAGGTGATGTTGGCGCTGCTGTCAGAGCATCCATGACATTCCCCTTTTACTTTAAACCTATTACCATAAAAGGCAAACTTTTGTTCGATGGCGGAATTTACAATAACTTTCCCATTGATGTTATGATTAACCATTTTAAACCCGATTATATCATTGGTTCTGTAGTTGCATCAAATTCGCCACCACCATCAGAAGACAACATTTTGCTTCAAATAGAAAACATGATTGTAACCAATTCTAACTACTCTGTTCCAGACAGCAATGGAATATTAATTAAACCAGATGTAAAAAATGTAAAATTAATGGATTTTCATCTTGCACCAGAGCTTATTAAAATTGGCTACGGAGCGACAATGGCACAAATGACCCGCATAAAACAACTCATTCCAGTAAGAACAGACACCTGTATCATTAATGAGCGAAGAAATACCTTTAAACATTCATTTTCGCCATTAATTTTTAAAAATATATACATTTCAGGCTTATCTCATCATCAAAGTCTGTACATACTTAAATTTTTGAAACATAAAAATGATACACTAACCTTTGAAAATTTCAGAAAAGGTTATTACAAGCTCATTTCAGACGACCATATTGAAAGTATCTACCCAAGAGCAAAATTTAACGAAAACACCGGATACTTTAACCTTTTTTTAAACGTGAAACGCGAAAAACCATTCAAAGCAAGAATAGGAGGAATTATTTCATCCGATAATATGAACGGAGGATTTCTGGGTGTTGAATATAAATATTTGCGACAGGCTGCCTATTCACTGTACGGAAACATCTATTTCGGAAAATTATACAGCAGTCTCTATGGACGACTTCGTATAGATAACATTAAATACATACCTTTTGCATGGTTAACATATATTGCTTACAATCAATGGGATTATTATCGCGGAAGTTCTTTTTTATTCTATGAAGAAAAAAGACCACGATATATCCTACATAACGAAAGACTTATTGGAAGCGAATTTTCATTACCATATAAAAATCAATCAAAATTATCATTCGGAACACAATTATATGATTTTCAATTCTATTATTATCAAAACCAGGCATTTAATGCTGCAGATACCACTGATGTAACAATTTTTTTTGTCTTTCTACCTTATATTACTTTTGAAAAAAATTCACTAAACAACATCGAATTTCCAACCAAAGGCAATAAAATTAAAATAGACCTGCGATATTATTCAGGACTTGAAAGATACAAACCAGGAACAACCGCAAACACAAGAGAAAATGACAGCCACACCCACTCGTGGTTTTATAGCTCGATCGAAACTTTGAATTTATTAAACCTGACTAAGAAAATAACCACGGGTTTAGGCAGTCAACTTGTTTATTCCAATCAACCACTTTTCAGTACATATACTTCAACTATATTGATATCTCCTGCTTTTATACCACATATTCATACCCGTTCTATTTTTACCGAAGCTATAAGAAACCCTTCTTTTGTTGCGGGAAAATTTCTGATTCAATACAAATTAACCGAACAATTTCTTTTTCAATTCGACACTTACCATTTTGTACCAATTAACCCGATAATCAAATCAAATAACAGCTTCTTTGTAAAAAATAATTCAATAGGAGATTATTTTCCATTTTTCGCTGCAAATGTTATTTTTTCAAATCCGGTAGCAAATATCTCCTTCAGTGTCAATTACTACCCATGGAATAAAAATCAAATCTTCGGTCAATTCAATATAGGCTACCTGATTTTCAACCGAAGTGCACATCCCTAATCTGTAGTATCTCTTTCCATTACGATTTCCATCTTGGTAGTATCAGAAAGAGAAGTTTTCATATCATGTAAGATTTGCTGTTCTTCAGTATTAGGGTTCTGATTTTCTGTCTTTGAACCACAGGCAAATAAAAATAAACAAAGAAAAAAGATCACAATAGTTCTCATATTATCTTGGTTTTATAGCAGTTGATGTCCAGTTTTTTAAAAAATTGACAACCTTGGTTGTATCATAACTTTTTTCTTTTTCTAATAATCCCGAGTCTTGCGTGTGAATACGTCTCCCTTTCGAATCTAATACAACAAGCACCGGAAAACCAAATCGCTGTGGATATTCAAGCCATTCCAGAGCTTTTTCATTTTTATTTTCACGGCTATAGTTCAGCGGTACATAAATATATTGTGCATGAATAATAGAATCTATCTGAGGAACTTGCCTGCAAAATTCATGAAACCGGATACACCACGGACACCAGTTACCACCAACCTGAACTAACACATGTTTACCTGTTTGTGATGCAGAATCTACTGCCTGCTGTAATTGCCCGTAACCGTCAATCGAAGGATCGTATAGTTTTTGTTGAGCAACTGCACCAAAACATGCAGTAAAAAAAATAAGAATAAAAACAATATATCTCATTTTACTAAGATACTATTTGATTTCAAATGATAACTATTTCTTTTCAAAACACTCACAGGTATTTTCTGTATTCTGCCTGTTTGATAAAACCAGCATTCTTGTTCCATAAGCAATTCATTATCATATTCCAGTTGCACCAAAGCACGTTCGGGAAATTTCAGGTAGAAAGCATTCACCTCTTTGGCTTTTTCCAATTTAAACAACTGATGCAACAATGGTTTAAAAGTTTTAAACGGCACTACACGCAAAAGAATCGGTTCCCTATCATTTTCAGGCAATGGCGATAGACCCTTTGTTTCAGAAAAATATGCTACCGGATAAAGCGTTTGCTCATTAGCTGTTGGAATTACATTAAAGGTATATTGCTCGGTGGTTTTAAATGTTTTACCAATAAAAAGCTCCAGATATTCCTGTTCCTGACGTCGCAGTTCCTGAGCGATAAAGTCTGCTGCTTCTCCTTCTGGTAAAGATTCCATATCTCCCGAAAAAAGATCATACATGCGACTACGTAAGTCAAATAAAAAATTTGCAGCTTCTTTTGCCTTATCTTCTGCCCGAAGTGTATCTGTTGACTTTCGTTGAACAGGAACACGAACCCATAGCGTATCTGATTTCACCTGCTTATATATTGTGTCAATCTTCTCTTTAACGATGGGAGATTTTGAAACTTCCGTATAAAGAATATCTACATCGGATGGTTGAATATATGTATTTGAAAACAAGTTCAAACAATCATTCTTTTCTTCCTCTCCATTTAACGAAAGTATTATGCCATCGTATGTTTGAAGCATCGATTGCCAGGGAAAGTGTTTATGATACTTAATAATAAATAATTGCTCACTGTCAGCCAATAATGAATTATTAACAATAACATCCTTAATTCTATAAGAAACATAATTTTTTTGTGGCACTTGTTCAATGCCCAAATATATTGCAGCAAATTCAGCATACGGACCTTTTACATATACTGTTTTTTCGACAGTTACAGTAACATGAAATGCTGTTTTAGGTAATGCATAAACCCAGTAATGTTTTGGTACCTTCTTCAACTGACTTACATGCACAATCTTTACCGATGAACAAGAAAACATCACAACACCCAGCAACAAAAATATAGCCGATTTCCACATATTTTTTTATTGCAAAATTATCATAATTCAAGATAAGTTCAAAAAAATAACTTATCTGTCGCAAATTTTCATTTGTTGAAACTAAATTCAATCACTATCTTTACAACAAAAAATGAGCGATTTTTCTCATCTCGACAAAGAAGGTAATGCACAGATGGTAAATGTTGGTCAAAAGGCTATTCAGCATAGAAAAGCTATAGCCGAAGGAGCTATTTATCTGACCAAAGAAACCATCGAAAAAATCAAACAATTTCAAATAAAAAAAGGCGACGTTCTTACTGTTGCTAAAATAGCCGGAATACAGGCAGTCAAACAAACTGCTTTGTTAATACCCTTATGTCATCCCATAGCTGTTCATCACATACAAATTGACTTTGAAATTCTATCGAATAAAATCATTGCTCGCTCTACCGTTGAATGTGACGCTAAAACCGGTGTAGAAATGGAAGCACTCACTGCTGTTTCGGTCAGCCTGCTCGCAATTTACGACATGTGCAAAGCCGTGGATAAAAGTATGCACATTGAAGAAATTAAGTTGTTAGAAAAAACCAAAACCAACATCGAATGAAAGATTTCAAAATAATTTCTGTTAATATTTCAAAAGAAAAAGGAACTGTAAAATACCCGTGCAACGAAGCAAACATTACCTTTCGTGGCATAGAAGGCGATGCTCATTCCGGTAGCTGGCACAGACAAGTAAGCTTGCTTTCTATTGAAAGCATTCAGCGATTCGAAAAAGTTTTAGGCAGAAAAATAGCTATGGGCGAATTTGCCGAAAATCTGACAACCGAAGGAATTGATTTATCGCAATGCAAACCTCTTGACAAACTCGTTGGGCGCCATGTTCAACTTATGGTAACACAAATAGGCAAAGAATGCCATGGCGATGGATGTGCAATTTTCAGGCAAGTGGGCAAATGTGTTATGCCCAAAGAAGGTATCTTTGCCAAAGTTTTAAAAGAAGGTAAAATTAAAGTTGGCGACAACCTGATCCACCATCCTAAAGTTTTTCGAAGCCTAATCATTACTCTGAGCGACAGAGCATTCCATGGTGAATACGAAGATAAAAGCGGTCCTGCCATAGAATCCTTATTATCTACCTACTTCTCTGAAAAAGAAAGACATTTCAAAATACAAAGGGAAATACTTCCCGACGATGCTACTATGTTAAGCAATTTGATAAACAAAGCACTATCTGATAATATAGACCTTATCATTACCACAGGTGGAACGGGTATTGGTCCTCGCGATATAACTGTTGAAACAATAAAACCACTAATACAAAAAGAAATACCAGGTATCATGGAATATATTCGCATTAAATATGGGAGCCAGAAGCCCCAGGCCTTGCTCAGCAGAGGGATAGCAGGAACCACCAACCAAACACTTTTATTCACATTGCCCGGTAGCGTAAAAGCAGTCAATGAATACATGCATGAGATTCTTCCACAATTAGAACATTTGTTTTTTATGCTTTGCGGTATTGACAAACATTAATCTATGGCAGCAAAATATTACGTTGTTTGGAAAGGACAGCAACCGGGCATTTATCTTACATGGGAAGAATGCCAGAAGCAGATTATGGGCTTTCCCAATGCTCAATATAAATCTTTTAAGACGTTAGAAGAAGCCCGTTACGCTTTCGAACATCCTGAAAAAGTCTCGGTATTAGCATTTGAATTAAATACTGACTATCCTGAACTTGGATTGTGTGTTGATGCTGCCTACAGTAGCGATAATAAAAACATGGAATACCGTGGCGTTGTTTTACCTGATAAAAAAGAGTTATTTCATGTAGGACCTATTGCCGGTGCTACAAACAACATTGGAGAATTTTTAGCTATTGTTCATGCTTTAGCTCTTTGCACAAAACATCATTGGGATTATACCATATACAGCGACAGTCAAACAGCTATTGTATGGGTACTTCGAAAAAAAGCAAACACACAGCTCGAACCTACTGAAGCTAACAAAACCGTTTTTGACCTTATTCAGCGAGCCGAAAAATGGCTGCTTGAAAATACTTTCACTAATCAGATAAAAAAATGGAACACACAAAAATGGGGTGAAATTCCTGCCGATTTTGGTAGAAAATAATATTTACTATGAAACAACTAGCAGTTTTTCTTCTAATTGTACTATTTATAAGTTCGTGTAAGAAAAAAGAAGAAGAATATATTCTGATAGGTACAGTTATTAATCCTGAACTAAATCATCCTGTTGGTCAGGCTTTTATAACCTTATGGGGGACAAAAGTCAGTAGCGGTGTTGTACAAAATCAATTAGAAAAATTAGGAAGTACTTACAGCTCTGCCGATGGAAAATTTGAATTTCGCTTCAAAAAAGAACTTTATTCCAACATTAAACTCACATTGATAAAAGAAAATTATTTTGAGCAGGAACATAACATCAATCCCCAAAACTTAAATCCTGGTAAAGAATACTCCATACAAGTTGCTATGCATATAACTTCATGGCTTAAGACTATTATTAAAAATGTTAGCCCACAATATACTTCCGATCAGTTATATTATCGTTTAAGTTTACCCTATCAGGGATGTAACAGTTGTTGCCCTGTTCAACCATTAACTTTTAATGGCATTGCTACTGATACAACATGGATTTGCCCGGTATATGGCGGAGCTTTTGTAAGTATATTATGGATTTATTCAACTAATCAAGGTAGTACACCGCACAACGATACTCTTTATATACCCGCCAACGACACCGTTGTACATTATATTCTATACTAGTTGATTTTTACAGGTATTTTCTTAATATTTTAATCAGCTCGTCTTTTAATATTGGTTTGGTTAAACAACCTCTCATACCACAGGATATCATCTTATTGTGGTCGTCCTCTTGAGAATAGGCAGATAAGCCAATAATAGGTATAGAAGGGTTTATTTTTGAAATTTGCCTACAAGCTTCATATCCATCCATCTCAGGCATTTTAATGTCCATTAAAATAACTGATATATCGGGATTTTCTTTTACCAATTCAATAGCTTCATATCCATTTTGTGCAAAAAGTAAATTTATATTGTAGGGCGAAAGATATTCCTTAATCAACGCTGCATTGTTTTCCATATCTTCTGCAATTAATATTTTTTTACCATCGGCAAAGTCTGCAGCAATTTGAACAGACACTTCATCTTTGCCTTGAATATGAATATCAATGGGCATGTATGGCAGATTGATAATAAAGGTTGTGCCCTTTTCAATTTCAGAATGAACGCTAATATCTCCACCCATCAATTTTACATAAGACTTAACAATAGAAAGCCCCAATCCCATACCACTTTCTTTTTTCTTTATAAATACATCTTCGTCCTGAATAAAACGCTCGAAAATATAGGGCAGCATTTCCTGACTAATTCCTATGCCAGTATCAGCCACTGTTATCAGTAACTGATTGTCTTTTACTGATAGCGTAAGTTCTATACTACCTTTTTCAGTGAATTTTATGGCATTGTTTAAGAGATTTATCAATATCTGATTCATTTTAGTTTCATCAGTAATTAGAAAGGCCTGTTCATTGGGTAATTTGTGTAAAATAAGCTGAACGTCTTTTTTGATTAGAAATGGTTTTAGAGAATTAATCGCAGTCTCTGCCAATTGATTAAGATTTACTTTTTGATATAAAACTTTTTCTTCACCGGCTTCGATGGTTGCTGCATTGATAATGTTAGTAATTACATTTAATAAATGCTTTCCGCTTGCCTGAACAATAGAAACGTACTGCTTTAACTTTTCATCTTGTGGTAATCGTTTTGCCATTAAATCACTAAATCCTAATATAGCATTTAATGGAGTTCGTATTTCATGTGATATATTGTTTAGAAAAGTGGTTTTTAATCTGTCGCTGGCTTCTGCTTTTTCTTTTGCTTTGATTAATTCTTCATTTAATCGTTGAATCCGCTGATTTGTCTGCTTCAGTTCTTCGTTTAAAGAAATATATTCTTCATTCTGAACAGTAAGTTGTCGTTCGCTTTCTTCTAACTGAGAAATAATTTCCTGAAGCTTGTTTTGAGTTTCTATTATATCAGTTATATCAAATACAGTGGCAATAGCTGCTGGTCTACCCTTGTAACTTGATAACGAAGCTCCGCTAAATTTTACCCACCTTACTTCACCATCTTTACGAATTATTTTAAAATCATAAGTATTGGGCAGTGGTTCCCCTTTTTGCCTCCTCAATCCTCTATCTTTTACCATTTCTCTATGGTCGGGATGTACTAAATCCCAAAAGTTCATTTGAAGCAATTCTTCCTGAGAATACCCGGTAATCTGTTCAGTTGCAGGATTCAAATAAACAAAACGTGTATCCTGATAAACAAAAATAGATGCTGTTGTGGCTGTGGCCAGATTTTTAAATTTTTCTTCGCTTTCGATTAATGCATGAAGAAGATTTTTTCTATCAGTAACATCTGTAATAAATCCCTCTAAAAACTTCAAATGACCCTGTTCATCATAAATACCACGCCCACGTTCCCATACCCATCTGCGTTCGCCTGTTTTGGTTATTATCTCATATTCATCTTCAAAATAATCTTTTCGCGAAAGCACATCCTGCCATTTATTCCATAAATAGTCCTGATATTCTGGAGCAATAATGTCATTAAAAGATATCACTGCATTATTTATAAATTCCTCAGGACTATAACCTGTTATTATCTCACAGCCCTGACTTATATATTGCATAGTCCAATTTCTATCATTGGCACAACGATATACAAAACCAGGAAGATTGTCAACAAGTGTAACAAATTTACGGGTTTCTTCATTCATTTTATTTTGTATAGTTTTTATTTCTGTAATATCTTTCATAATGTGAACGAACTCTATCAATTTTCCATCTCTAAATATCGGGTCAACAGAAACAATAAAAGTTTTTTCTCCAAGAACGAGCTCCATTTCTTCTCTTTGATAACTTTGTTTTGATCTGAGCAATGGACATCCCTCTATATGAAATGCTTTTCCATGCATAATATCATGACAAAAAAATTCTTGAATTTTATCTTTAGATGTATTAAAAAGTTTAAGCATAGCTTCGTTTGCATGTACAAACTTTCCATCTTTATCAATTATTGACAGCGGATCTTGTATTGCATTAAACGTAATTTCCCAATTACATACAGGTTTTTTAGAATCAAAATATTTCTTTACTATATAACCAGCAACAAAGCTAAGTAAAACAGATAAAGAAAATAAAAGCAACATCATAATCAAAAGATTATTACACAAAGTTACGGAAATAAATTAATAATTAAGTAATCTGTTAATAAAATCTATTTTTTTATGATTTTTCTGACAGCACCATTAAAAAATTCAAGGGTATATGATGTATATTCCCAAACTTCTTTAACTCCTTCATCGGAATTAAGAGTGGTTTTAGATTGCGGTTTTCCGATACTTTCAATAACTTGCCCAACACTCATTCCTTCCCACACTTCATTGTTTATTATTTTTATAGCTACATCTTTTCCATACAGTTTCACAAGCTTTTGATACTTAGGATCATTTTCATCTATTGTACGAACTACGGTTGTTGATGTTTGTTGAGAATTTGGAGTGCTTACTGTCTTACCCATCAAAAAATCATCAATTTCCTGATTCTGAGCAATGGTTGAATAACTCACATAGCCGATTTGTCCGTTATACTCAACCTTAAAATACAGATTATCTTGCTCTTTATATACTTTTATGGAAGTATTAGGAGGAATATTAGCAACAGCAGGTGCTACTGAAGATGGTTTTTCTCGCAATACTGCACCTCCATCACCCGTTTTTGCCTGAATAAAATCACCGGTAAGCTCAGCCATCAGTTGTTTCTTTTTGGTCTGAAGATGAGTTATTTCGCGGTTTATTTGCTTTAGTTGCTCTTCATAAGCCTTTATTCGCTGTTCTGTATTCAGTTTAGCTGTTTGCAGGCTATCCAATTTACGGTCAATCTGCTTTATATCGGCCTGAGCATTTAAAAAGCAAGGTACAATAAAGCATACAATGAAAAAATGAAACTTCATACTGAAAACTTTTTACAAAAATAATCATTTTTTAAAAAATATCATCAATTTACGAAACTGTAATATGCGTACATTCCGTTTGGGTAGATCCCTTCAATGATTACATTCCCTTTGATCTGGATCAGCAACATTTCAACTTCTTCGGCAGTTTTAACAGTTAGTCGGTTGATGCTCGTAATAATAAAACCTGGTCTTATGCCTACAGCCTTTAATTTTCCTGAGGTTAATTCCACCACTTTAACACCATAATTAATTCTCAATCGTTTTAAATCTTCTGGTCGGGCAGTTTGAAATTTAGCTCCTAACGCTTTTGTATAATTGTTTCGGGTTATTTCGGTAGTGTTTTTTGTATTTTTTAAGATAACCTCTAACATTTCCCTATTATTTCCTCTCAATACTTCAACAGTAATTTTCTGTCCTGGTTCAAATTGTCCCAGTTGTTCCTGCAATTGAGGAATATCTTTTATTTTATTTCCGTTAATTGCAACTATCACGTCTCCGGGTTTAATTCCGGCATCCTGAGCAGAACCTCCTTCATAAACAGATTGCACATACACTCCTTCGGTTGACGATAAATTTTTCTGCTTTGCCAATTCATGATCTACTTGTAATATATTAACACCCAAATAAACTCGCTGAACTTCGCCATACTTTATAAAGTCTGAAACCACTTTCTTAACAATATTTGAGGGAACAGCGAAAGCATAACCAACATAACTTCCAGTTTGGGATGCAATGGCTGTATTTATGCCCACTAATTCACCTCTTGTATTAACTAATGCACCACCACTATTTCCGGGATTCACAGCTGCATCGGTTTGTATAAACGACTCAATAGAAAATGGCGAATTTACACCAATGTTTCTTGCTTTCGCACTTACAATACCTGCAGTAACAGTGCTGGTCAGATTAAATGGATTTCCCACAGCTAAAACCCATTCGCCTACTTTTAAATCATCGCTATTTCCAAATGTTAAGTATGGCAAATCGTCAGCATCAATTTTTAAAAGGGCTATATCAGTCGAAGGATCCGATGCAATTAACTTAGCCACATAGGTTCGCTTATCATTGAGCGTTACCTCAATGTTTTCTGAGTTGCTAACAACATGATTGTTGGTTACAATATAACCATCTGAACTGATAATAACTCCTGAACCTACTGGTAAGGTTTTAGAGTAGTATTGAGGTTCTGAATATCCGAAAAAAAAGTCGAAAACAGAAGTGGTTGTATATTCAATTCTTGTCTTGACGTGAACCACAGCTTTTACTGAAAGTTCGGCAGCATAAGTAAAGTCAACCGTCTCTGCTGGTAATCCACGAAAACTTACCTGTTGAATTTTCTGCAATTCAGCTTTCTGATTGCCTGTCTTTAGCTCATTTAGCTTTTTTGAAAAGATAACATAAGTTATCGTTGTTGATGCAACAACTGCAATTACCGTAGATAAGATAACTAAACTAATTCGTTTCATAAGCTCTTTTTTTTGACTTGCCAACAAATTAAACACCAAATTAGATTAAATGAACTATTTTTGCAAATGCTTTAAAATTTATTAACGACTCTTTAAATGAATTTACATTTTTATAAATATCAAGCCACAGGAAATGATTTCATTCTAATTTCTGCAGATGAACAAAAATTTGACGAAAAAAACTATGAATACATAAAATTCCTGTGCGACAGACATTTTGGCATTGGTGCCGATGGTCTGATTATTTTAAAAAAGCACCCAACTTACGATTTTGAAATGCTGTATTACAATTCAGATGGTCTTCCTGCTACCATGTGCGGAAATGGAGGCCGTTGTGTTGTTTCCTTTGCTCACAAACTTCAATACATCAATTCCAAATGCACTTTTTGGGCTTCCGATGGACTTCATGATGCCATAGTAGAAACAGAAAACATAATAAAACTAAAAATATCTGATGTCAATAAAATAATAATTCATTCCGACGGCTATGAAATAGATACCGGCTCGCCTCATTTCATTAAAGAAATCCATGATTCTATAAATTCAATTGATGTCTTAAATAATGGCAGGGCTATTCGCAACGAAAACCGTTTTAGCCCCAAAGGTGTAAACGTTAATTTTGTTAAGCTCATAAATGATAATTCCTTAGAAATAAGAACTTATGAACGAGGAGTAGAAGCCGAAACCCTTTCTTGTGGCACTGGTTCTGTTGCTGCTGCTATCTATTCTGTTTTAAATAAACCCGATGGCAACTACGCTATTCGAATTAAAGCTCCTGGTGGTACGCTTACTGTTTTTCTAGAAAAAAAAGGACAGACTTTTACAAACATCTGGCTGCAAGGCGAAGCCACATTTGTTTTTGAAGGTTTTATACATGATAAAAACAAGTTATGAAATTTGACTTTTTGGTTTTAGGCTCAGGAATTGCCGGTTTAACTTTTGCATTGAAAGCAGCAAAGGTTGGAACTGTATGTATTGTTACCAAAAAAAATCTTGAAGATACTAATACACGTTATGCGCAGGGCGGTATAGCTTCAGTAATGTATAATCCCGACTCAGTAGAAAAACATATTCAAGACACGTTAATTGCAGGTGCCGGATTGTGCAACGAAAAAGTTGTACGAATGATTATTAGCGAAGCTCCTCATCGAATTAAAGATTTAATAGAATGGGGCATTGAATTTGACAAAAACCAACACGGACTTTTCGATTTAGCACGCGAAGGTGGACACAGCGAATATCGTATTTTGCATTACAAAGACAAAACCGGCGACCAGATACAGCAAGTTCTTTCAAAACGTGCCAGAGAAAATAAAAACATTACCATACTTGAACATCACTTTGCCATTGATTTAATTACTCAGCATCATCTGGGAATGGAAGTTAAACGTGGAATGCCAAACATTGAATGTTACGGAGCTTATGTTCACGATTTAAAAGCAAACCGTATTTTCACTTTACTATCAAAAATAACGTATGTTGCTAGTGGTGGTATAGGAAACATTTATGCAGTTACAACCAACCCCCCTGTTGCAACCGGTGATGGTATTGCCATGGTTTATAGAGCAAAAGGCTATTGCGAAAACATGGAATTTGTGCAATTTCATCCAACAGCATTTTACTATCCATCGGAAAGGCCGGCATTTTTAATAACGGAAGCTCTTCGTGGTTTTGGTGCAAAATTAAAAACTATTGATGGCTATTATTTCATGAAAGATTTCGATCCTAGAGAAGAATTAGCGCCACGCGACATCGTTGCCAGAGCAATAGATTATATATTAAAGAAAACAGGAGATGACTACGTTCTTTTAGATGCTACCCATTTAAACAAAAACGAATTAATTGAACGCTTTCCTACAATCTATGCCAAATGCTTAAAAAGAGGAATTGACATTACCCGTGAACCAATTCCTGTAACTCCTGCAGCCCACTATCTGTGCGGCGGAATTAAAGTTGACGCCAATGCCAGAACCTCAATAAATTATTTGTATGCTGGTGGAGAGTGTGCTTCTACCGGATTACACGGAGCCAATCGCCTGGCTTCCAACTCTCTTATGGAAGCTATCGTAATGTCTCACAGGGCTTTTTTAGATTCATCTAAATTAATATCAAATATTTCTTTTAATACTCTAATTCCCGACTGGAACGACGAGGGAACCACTCACCCAAAAGAAATGATACTCATTACCCATAATTTTAAAGAATTACAACAACTCATGACCAACTATGTAGGTATTGTCAGAACCAATAATCGGTTAAAAAGAGCATTTGATCGTTTAAAAATTCTTTATGAAGAAACAGAAAAACTTTACAAAACCACAAAAATTTCACCACAACTATGCGAATTAAGAAATGCCATTAACGTTGCCTATCTTATTATAAGACAGGCATCTGAACGAAAACAAAATATTGGTTTGCATTTTAATATAGATAATGAAAGTAACCTTGCAACTTCTTAGCTCTTTTTTGTGTCTTCTAAAATAGATATATTTGTAACGATGGAAAATAACTTTAAACTTAATTAATATGAAATCAGCTATTTTTACTTTAGTTTTAGTGTTCATTTTATTTGCTGGCTTTGCAAAGAAAGTTGATGTAGAAACTGCTAAATTGGCAGCTAAAAACATTTACTATTTGAAAGCAAATAATCTGTTTACAAAATCGCTAAATGAAATTAACCTAACACATGTTTACACCGAATTGTATAACGGAGAACCTATTTATTATGTTTTTAATGTAAATCAAAACGAAGGCTTTGTAATTATTTCAGCAGATGACATTGCTCATCCCATTATTGGATATAGTTTTGAACGTTCATTTCCTGTACTTAACTGGCCATCACACTTTGCAGAATGGATGAATGGTTATCGCGAACAAATCATATACGGAAAAAGCAACAACCTGAAAGCAACTCCGGAAATCCAAAATGAATGGGCAGAATTGTTAACTGAAAATCCAGTTCTGAAAAAAGAAAAAGCCACACAACCTTTATTAATTCATACATGGAACCAGGATTGGCCATGGAATGCCTATTGTCCGGTTGATGCCAACGGACCAGGGGGACATGTTTATGCTGGCTGCGTTGCCGTCTCAATGGCTCAATTAATGAAATACTATAATTATCCAAATCAGGGAACAGGAAGTCATACCAACTACTCTTTATGGAATGGTGGTTATGGTAATCTAACAGTCAATTATTCACAACAAACGTATGCCTGGGCAAACATGCCCAATTTAGTAAACAACTCAAACTATGATGAGGTAGCTAAGCTTTTATATCATTGCAGTGTAGCTGTTGACATGAACTATGGACCCGATGGTTCCGGCAGTCAAACTTCAAAAATAGCATCTGCATTAAAAACATATTATTACTATGCATCGGCTGCACAATATGTGCAAAAATCAAGCTATAGCCAAACCAACTGGGAAAATCTTATCAAACAACAAATAGACAACAAATGGCCTACAGCCTACCAGGGAACTGATGGTACAAGTGGGCATGCCTGGAATTGCGACGGATATAATGGTAATGAATTTCATATGAACTGGGGATGGAGCGGAAGTGCAAATGGTTATTATACATTAGACAACCTTGTCGCTGGTGGATATAATTTAACCCAAAATCAGGGAGCTGTAATCAATGTCTATCCTGCTAATAACTATCCTCAATGGTGTTCTGAAACAAAAATTATTGACGGACGTGGCGGTGCTTTTAACGATGGTAGCGGAAATCTTAACTATTTAGATAATATAGATTGTAAATATTTAATCCAACCTGCTTGCGCAAATACTGTTTCATTAACTTTCGACCGATTTAATCTTGCTGCTGGCGACCATGTTTATATTTACGACGGAGACACTGAAAGTTCACCACTTCTTGCCGATCTCACTTCTACAAATTTGCCAGGAACTACAATCTATAACTCAACAGGCAATGCCTTACTAATCAGATTTACTACCAATAATTCCGACAACGATATGGGCTGGTATGCCAGTTATAATACAACTACCTGTCAGGGAACCAAATACCTCACAGCTCCAGCTGGCACCATAGAAGATGGAAGCAAAACATGTAATTATGAAGATTCTAAAATTTGCACATGGAATATAGAACCACCAAGTACAACTTCATTCACAGTAAATTTTGTTGAATTCGATTTTCCATCAACAGATCAAACAGATAACGTAAAGATTTATAAAAATTCTGCTATTTCCTCCAACTTAATAGGAACATACACTTCTGCAAATGTTCCTCCTCCATCTATAAATGTAACGAGTGCTTATAAACTCATCGTAAAATTTATTTCTAATGCAAGTATTAATGCTGGCGGATTTAAACTTAATTATACATCTACACAATCTTCTATTAGCCCAGAAATGATTAAAAACAATATTAATATTTTCCCTAACCCATTTAATGATGACGCTACCATAAGTTATGAACTCGATAATGGTAATCATAACGTAAACATTCGAGTGGAAAACTTGTTAGGACAAACCATGGGCACATTTAATGCAACTCAAACAATTGGAGAGCATACAATTTCAGTTAAATCAATTACACCCAATCTGAGCAAAGGTGTATATTTCATTAAGGTAAATATAAATCAACAAGAGTCTGTTTTTAAAGTAATTTATCAATAAAAGCAAAGGCCGGCCTAGCCGGTCTTTTTATATCTTATAAAATATGAACTATTTATTATTGATTGTAGGGCTTACAATAAGTTTAATAGGTACGGGACAGGATTTTTTTTGTTCCAGCCCGGAAATGAACAAAAGAGCAGAAAAGCTAAATCCTATTGCTAAACAAAGCAAGGAACAACTTGAACTTTTTACCAAAAAATTTGAACAAGAATACGATAAAAACAAAGGAAAAACTACTTATATCATACCTGTTGTTTTTCACGTTGTTCATAATTATGGTGCTGAAAATATCTCAAAAGAACAAATTTTAGATGCAATAAGAATAATTAACGAAGATTTCCAGAAAATGAATGCCGATACGGCAAACATTATTCCTGAATTTAAAGCTATATCTGCTAATTGCAATATTGAATTCCGCCTTGCAAAAGTTGACCCCAACGGTAATTGCACCGATGGCATTGTAAGAGTTGTATCACCACTAACCTATAATGCTAATGAAAACACTAAGTTGGCAGCACCATCGTGGGATAGAACAAAATATTTGAATATCTGGACAGTTGCATCTATTGAAAGTGGAGCAGCAGGCTATGCTTACTATCCTTCCAGTGTTAATGGCTCATGGGGTGTACCTTATGACGGTATCTTAATCCTTGCCAGTTATGTAGGAAGCATAGGAACTAGTACCATTAGCCATGCTCACGTTCTTACTCACGAAATCGGTCATTATTTAAATCTCATGCATCCATGGGGAGATTCCAATAATCCAGGACTTGCAGAAAATTGTAATGACGACGATCAGGTTAACGACACACCCAATACTATTGGCCATACCTCATGCAACCTTTATGCTGTAACTTGTGGTTCGCTCGATAATGTTCAAAACTTTATGGAATATTCATACTGTTACTGCATGTTTACCGAAGGTCAGAAAATACGCATGCATGCTGCACTTAACAGTAGCATAAGTGGTAGAAATAACTTATGGACAACGCAAAATCTTATTGCAACAGGAGTACACGACAGCTATACTCCTCAAATTTGTGCACCTATAGCAGATTTTACTTATTCAAGAACTTTCGGATGCAACCATACAAGCATTCAATTTTTTAACTCAACATGGAATACAGATAGCATAAGCCAATTAAACTGGAGTTTTCCCGGAGGTCAACCTTCTACCTCAAATGCACTAAATCCAGTTGTTTTGTATCCTCAGGGTGGAATATATTCAGTTAGTCTCACAGCAAGCAACCCCTCTGGAACAAATACTATAACAAAACAAAATATTATCCAGATTCTTGACAGCTCGGTAGCATATTCTTTACCATGGTTCGAAGGATTTGAAAACCCTCAATTCCCACAATCAAACGATGCAAATTTTCATTGGTTCACAAAAGGTACTGGGGCAAATCCATGGCAACGAACTACTATCTGCAGTTATGAAGGTACAGCTTGCCTGATTGCTCCTACTCATCTTAATAACAATGAAAGTCAAATAGAAATCTATTCACCCAATATTTTTATTAGCGGGCAGGACCCTCAAAATGTCATTCGCTTTAAATTAGCTTATGCACAACGTGATGAAAATTCTACCGACAAATTGCAAATATTTGTTTCTTTCAATTGTGGAGAAAGCTGGTATCCTCGTTTAAGCAAATCTGGCAGTATTTTACAAACAACCAATGGAAATTATTATTTTAACTTTGTTCCAACCCAAAGCCAATGGAGAGAAGAGTATATATCCATAGGAACATTTATCAACAGACCATTTATTCGTCTTAAAATAGTCGCCACAAGTGGAAACGGGAACCCTATCTATCTTGATAATTTTCAATTAGAAAAAATCACTTCGCTTGCTGTTAACGAATTCGATAATCTTTATTTGCCCATTGTTTTCCCAAATCCATTAACAAATGAAAGTGCTTTATGGATTAAAATAAACAAAACTGAACAATTACACTTATCATTAACCGATGCTATTGGCAAAAGAATATTAAGCAAAATTATTGAACTAAACGAAGGAGAACATCAGTTGCCTGTTTTTTCAGACCTTTCACTTGCTCAAGGAATTTATTTCCTACATTTACAAATAAATGATAAACAGACAACCATCAAGTTAGTTGTACCATAAACTTCTAGATATGAAAACCATTGTATTATTTGTATTTTTTTACCTTTGGGTTTTCAATTATGTTCTTGGTCAGACTGGTCAAAACTGTTCCAGTCCATATCCTATTACTTCCCTGCCTTTTATCCTAACAGGACAAACCACGGCAGGCATGGGCAACGAATATAACGAAACCATGGCGTGCAACAGTCTGTATATGACTGGCAATGATTTTGTCTTTCAGTTTACACCATCGCAAAATATGAACATAACAATAAAACTTAGCAATACCAATGTTATGGTAGGTCTATTTTTGCTTGATGGCTGTCCGGATAATGTTTCAACCAATTGTATTGCAAAAGCAGAATCTACCAACGGAAACCCTGTTCTGAGCAACATACCAGTAACTGCAAATATTACCTATTATATTATCATAGATACCTACAACATAGCCAATCTTTTCCCAAGTACTGCTTTTGACATAAGTGTTGATGAAGCCCATCCTGTTGATATTGCCCCAACCCGATTCTGGAGACCTACTTCGGGATGCCATCTAACTTCTTCTACACCTGTTTGCATCTTAACCCGCAATTATGGAATTCAAGCTGTTGACACAACAGTGCTTGCTTTATATCTCGACAATGTTCACCTAGTTACCGATACCTTTGTTTATCATCTTCCCCCTGATGGTACAGCATGGTTTTGGTTTAGCACTACACTCAATTTAGCACAGGAAGGAAAACACTTAATGAAAGTGATAAACCTGACACCTGGCGAAAACAATCCACTCAATGATACGCTAATTAAATGGATTATTCATCCCAAAAGTGTTAGCAGTTTTCCATACGAAGAAGATTTTGAGCAAAATGATGGAGGCTGGGCTACAAACTGGATTTCTGATATTGAACCAGGTACTTCGTGGGAATGGGGTATTCCACAAGGAACAGAAATCAACCATGCTGCCAGCGGTAACTTTTGCTGGGGCACAAATCTAACTGGCAATTATCATTCACCAGAAAACTCTTATATACTTAGTCCCTGTTTCGATTTTTCGCAACTTACCTCGCCTATTATTGACTTTGATATCTTCTTTAAAACAGCAACAGCCGATATCATTCAATTAGAATATAGTATAGATTCTGCTCAAACATGGAATCTTTTAGGAAATCCCGGCGAAGGAGTGAACTGGTACAATACACCCTCAGGATATTCTGAAGCAGGTTGGAATGGAAATAGTGGCGGATGGATACATGCACAACATTCTTTAACTACGCTGGCAGGTAAATCGAATGTATTGCTTCGTTTTTCTTTAAAAGGTGGCATTAACGGAACTGATGAAGGAGTTGCTATTGATAACATCCGCATCAGTGAATCTGGTTTTGATATTAGCCTGCAACAGCTTTTATATCCTTACGATTCATGTGGATTAGGCAATAATGATACTATTAAATTTATAATTAAAAATGAAGGACTTCAAAATGTAAACAATCTTCCATTAAAAATTTCTATAGACAACGGCCAAACTTTTGTTCTTGAAACCGTGAATCAAACCATTACCAGCCAAGGTTCGTTAACCTATACCAGTCAGCATCATTTCGATTTTTCAACTTATGGAACGTATCGTCTTACCATAATAGCTGATTTACCCACTGATGAAAATCGCTACAACGATACCTTGCGTTCAACCATTATGAATTTCCCATTAATAACAAACTTTCCTTATATAGAAGACTTTGAAACCAATAACGGCTTCTGGTATGCCACTGGTATGAATAATTCGTGGGAATGGGGTATCCCGGCAGATAGCCAGCTAACTCAAGCAGGTTCTGCATTGCAATGTTGGGCTACCAACCTCACTGGTTATCACAACTTAGCCGAAGAAAGCTACGTATTTAGTCCATGTTTTGTATTTGACCACTTGCATAAACCACTCTTTAAATCGCTTATATGGTACGAACAAACCTATCCTACTTATACTCAGGTAGAAATTTTAAACAAACAATCGGGCATGTGGAATGTTTTTGGTGAAGCCTCCTCCAATTGGTACAATTCAGGTTACTCGTGGACCTATAGTTCAGACGGATGGAAGCAAGCAAAAAATCAAATCGCTCCAGTAACACAAGGTGCTATTTATCAATTCAGGTTTCATTTCAAGGGAACTATCCAAAATGGTGGCTTTGCATTCGACAAGGTAGAGATATGCGACGCACCGGAAGCTCAGTTTACTACTTATATGCCAACCAAATCGGGCTTCTTTGTTTATTTTCAGAATACCAGCCAACGCTACGATTCCTGCCTCTGGGTCTTCGGCGATGGACAATTCAGCAAAGAAATTAACCCAATACACGAATACCCAAGCTCCGACAGTGTTCTTGTAAAACTATACGTATGGAATGAATGCGACGTCGATTCATTTGAAAAATATGTATATCCCATTTTTATCAATATCCCGGAAAACAATGTTCAGTCGTGTCTTAATATTTATGCAAATCAAAACAATCTTGTAATAGAAAATCACTGTAATGCAAAAAACACTTCCGCCTTTATTAGTTTATACTCTGCCACAGGTAAGGAAATTTCAACTATTCGAACAACATTAGTTGAAAACTATACTACCATTCCTCTTCCACCTTTATCCAAAGGAATATACTTCATCCGTATTCAAACTGATGAAAGTGTATCAACCTTAAAATTCATTATCAACAATGACTAAAAAGCTAATTTGGGCTTTACTCTGGACTCTTTTTATCATCATTGGTTCATCCTTATCTGGAAATACTTTACAAAATGTTTCATTAATACCCATACCTTATTTTGATAAGTTCATCCATTTTGTTTGGTATATGATGCTTTACATTTTTTGGTATGGTTATTTTTTAGAAAAAACACCTTCTTCTGCTGTACAATTATCGCGAAGGCTTTTTCTCATAATAGCTATTGTAAGTTTTGGACTTATCATCGAAATTTTACAGGAAAACATTTTCATTAATCGCTCTTTTGAAATTATTGATATTGCGGTTAATTTTATAGGTACTATTACAGGATTTCTACTTTTCTTCTATCTGTATCAACATAAAATAACAGGTAGGTATTTATAAGTTTTTTTCTTAAATTTGCAAACCTGGAACCTAAGCATGTATTGATATATTTATAAAGATGTCGAAAGTAAAGTACAAATTCAATCCCGAAACACTAACTTTTCAGCGTGTAGAAAAAAGTCTGAAGAGTAAACTCATCAAATTTTTTTACTCTTTAATCAGTGCTTTGTTTTTTGCTACTCTTGGCATCATTGTATATACCATGTTTTTTGATTCACCAAAGGAAAAAATTCTGAAACGCGAAAATCGCTTATTACTTTTTCAATATCAAGAGCTTAACAAAAAAATAACAGAAATAGAGAAAGTTTTATCAGAATTACAGTACAGAGATGATAATATCTATCGCACCCTTTTTGAAGTAGAACCCATTCCTGACAATTTAAGAAAAGCAGGCATTGGAGGAACTAAAAAATATGAAGAACTCGAAAATCTCGAACATTCGGAGCTTATAATTAACACATCCAAAAAGATTGACCAGTTAATGAAACAACTATATATTCAATCAAAGTCTTTTGATGAAATTGTTTATCTAACAAAGAATAAAGAGCAATGGCTACGATCAATGCCAGCAGTATTACCTATATTAATAAAAGATAAATTTAAAATCACATCACACTTTGGAATTCGTTATGACCCTGTGTACCGAAACGTAAAAAAAATGCACGAAGGGATTGACTTCAATTGTGCTACAGGAACCAACGTAAGAGCTACCGGAGATGGTACAGTTATCGAAGCCAACAGAAGTAATCGGGGATATGGAAACGAAGTTGTCATTAATCATGGTTTTGGATATACAACACGATATGCACATTTAAGCAAAATATTAGTTAAACCGGGTCAAAAAGTAAAACGTGGTGAAATAATTGGCAAAGTTGGTAGTACAGGGAAATCTGTAGGTCCTCATCTTCACTACGAAGTACGCAAAAATAATCGTCCACTTAATCCTATAAATTTTTTCTACCTCGACCTGTCACCAGAAGAATACGACCAGATGATTGAAGCATCGGCACAAGAAGGCGGTATTGCATTAGATTAAAATATATGCCCTATAAAAAACCTACCATAGAAAAAATTCACTATTCAATTAGCGAAGTAGCAAAAATCTTTAACGTTAACCAATCTTTATTAAGATATTGGGAAAAAGAATTTCCTTCACTCATAAAACCTTACAAAAACAAAAAAGGTAATCGTTATTATACCAAAGAAGATATTGATTCCATTGCTTACATTTATCATTTAGTTAAAGAAAAAGGATTCACCATAGAAGGAGCCAAACAATTCTTAAAAAAACACAACGAACAAACCATCAATCAACAAACAATTATTCTTGCAAAACTGCAAAATATAAAGCAACAATTATTAGAAATAAAACAAAAAATTAAAGAATTAAATAATGAGCAACAAAAACAAGAATAAAAACGGAATAGTGTATTCTACCAATCCTGATTTTCAATACGAATATATTAATGAAACCGAAGAACAAGAGACATTAGAACCTGGTAAACAAAAATTATATCTTTCACTAGACAGAAAACAACGAAATGGTAAACAGGTTACAGTAATAGAAAACTTTATTGGTAAAGAAAAAGATTTCAGAAATCTGGAAAAACTTATAAAAACCAAATGCTCTGTTGGTGGCACCTGTAAAGATTATCAAATAATATTACAAGGCGATGTCAGAAACAAAGTAGAAAAAATACTCCTGGAGTTAGGATACAAAGTAATACGAAAAGGTTCATGATTTTTTGCAACTCTTAACTAATTTTAACGTATAAGTCAAAAATTTCACAGCTATGAAAAGATTTACATTTCTCTTAATGAGCATGATATGTTTTTTTGAAATGATCAATGCACAGGTTGGTACAGATTTCTGGTTTGCACCACCTAATGTAACCGAATATCATAATCCACCTAATTTCCCTATATACCTTTTAATAACCACACTTGACGATCCGGCTACGGTAACCATTTCTAAACCTGCGGATGGTAGCTTTACACCGTTAGTCTATAATTTACCAGCCAATAGCTCACAACGTGTTGATTTAACTTCTTATCGAACAGGACTGGAAACAAGACCTACAAATACTATTCTTAACACAGGATTAAGAATACAAGCTACAGATACAATTACAGCTTATTATGAGGTTTCTAACACTAACAATAATGAACTATACGCACTTAAAGGCGAAAATGGACTTGGAACTGAATTTTATATACCTATGCATAAAGATGTTAATTTTTATAATCATAGATTCACATCAACACCTGTAGATTATGCTATTGCATCTTTCGATATTGTTGCAACTGAAGATAATACAACAATAAGCATATATAGTCCTGTACGTGTAGATGGCTATCCTGCAAATACGTTGTTTTCCATTACTTTAAACAGTGGTCAAACATACTCGTGTGGTACTACCGCACTAACACCTGCTCAACCCGCACCCATGAATGATTATTATCAAAACCCCTTAAACCACCCCGCAGGGGCTGTTGTTCTTTCTGATAAACCTATTGCAATTACCTATAAAGACGATTCTAATCATGATGTGCCTGCTGGTGGTTGTTACGATCTTATTGGCGATCAGATTATACCAGTTGATATTGCAGGAACTGACTACATTGTAGTAAAAGGAGGATTGGCAAACAACGGACGTGAAAGTGTTATTTTGACTGGAATTTACAACAATACAAAAGTTTACCTTGCAGGAAGTACTACTCCTGTTAAAACCATGGTTGCAGGAGAAACTTATCAAATCATTATTGACTCACTTAACACAAGTACAAATAATGCCTTATACATTCATTGCGACAAACCCGTTATAGCAACCCACATAACCGGATTTGGATGTGAACTTGGTTCTGCTATCTTGCCTCCACTTAACTGTGCTGGTAGTAGAAAGGTTTCTTTTGTACGATCATCAACTGAAACATTTATCTTAACATTTTTAGTTAAAACATCTGCAACTGGAAATTTTACTGTTACACCCAATACATTTACCATAGATCCATCTAATTTTAAAATTGTTCCAGGGACAGGAGGAGTGTGGTCAGCAGCAAGAATTACTCTAAACACGTCTCAGGTTCCTATTAACACTGCTTACTCCATATCAAATTCCAGTTCTTTGTTTGCCATGGGCTTAATCAATGGAGGTGCTGCAACAGGCTGTCGTTATGGTTACTTCTCAGAATTTGTTGCAAAAATTCAAGTAGATGCCGGCTCGGATCAAACAATCTGTGCCAACCAGGTTGCTCAATTAAATGGAAGTGTAACCGGCGGTGCCACACAAGGAATCTGGACAACATCTGGTTCCGGAACTTTTATTCCTAATGCTAATGATTTAAATGCTCAATATGTACCCAGTGCACTTGATGTTTTAAATGGAACCGTAACGTTAACACTTACTTCTGTTTCTGACTGCTACCCGGTAAGCGATCAACTTACCTTAACTATATTACCTGCTCCTGTTGCTAATGCTGGATCTGATATAAGTGTTTGTGCAAACAATCCAAACGCCACACTCAATGGAAGTGTTTCTTATGCCACTGGCGGTATTTGGAGTGGAGGTTCGGGGACTTTTGTACCAAACAATACAACCTTAAGTGCTACTTATATCCCAACACCTGCCGAAATTGCTTCAGGTTCAGTTACCTTAACATTAACAACAACAGGTAATGGAATTTGCGACCCAGGAACCGATCAAGTTGTCATAAATTTTACACCAGCGCCTACTGCCAATGCCGGACCTGATTTAAGCGTTTGTGCCAACAATGCAACTGCAAGCTTAAACGGTTCTGTTACTGTCGCTACAGGAGGAACCTGGAGTGGAGGGACAGGTACTTATAACCCTGGACCTAACTCATTAAGCACACAATACACACCATCACCAGCTGAAATAGCAGCCGGCAGCGTAACACTTACACTTACTACCACTGGTAATGGTGGCTGTAATGCTGTATCTGATGATGTCGTTATTACTATTACTCCTGCACCTACAGCTAATGCTGGCACAGACCAAACAAAATGTAAAAATAATGCGGTAAGCACTCTAAATGGAAGCGTTACTGTTGCTACTGGCGGAGTATGGAGTGGTGGAACAGGTTTGTTTACCCCCAACAATACTACCTTAAATGCTACTTACACACCTTCTGCTGCAGAACTTGCTAATGGATTTGTTAATCTTACACTTACCACTACAGGAAATGGAAACTGTAATGCTGTTTCAGACCAAATGACCATTACCTTTACCGATGCACCTAACGTTGATGCAGGACCTGACCAAACTGTTTGTGCCAACAATGCAAATGTTTCACTCAACGG